>WBZS01000055.1_pt1 | contig 228254 bp, 218 predicted proteins | sample 5204201 | NCBI WGS metagenome assembly WBZS01 (sample SAMN12344357, study PRJNA552823) | activated sludge metagenome | biome: Activated sludge suspended growth; feature: Nitrification reactor; material: Wastewater; isolation source: activated sludge from nitrification reactor of wastewater... | reverse complement strand
ACGACGAGGGGGCGGTGGAGGCTCTCAACCCCGACCGCGTGCTGGTTCTTCCGGACGGTGTCGAGGACCTGTGGAGTCCCGAGTACGCCGATCTCATCAGCTTGGCGTAACCGGCCGTCAACGGGCCGCGGCCTTCAGCCGGCCGTGAAGCCGAAGGCTTGCTCGCTGCGGTAGACCGGGTGTCCGCCCGCCGCCGCTCCGGGCCGCGAACTCATCAGGTGCAACGCTGACGCCGTCCACCACGGACCCTCGTACAGGTCGGCACGCGCCCACCACTTCGAGTCGGGCTCGAGTCGCCCGCGGGCGATGGTCAGATGAGGGATCTGCGAGCGGTTCTCGAACTGAACGCCCAGAAGGCGGGCCGCTTTTCTGATTGCGCGGAAGAGGCCCGGGAGTGCCTCGGCGGGGTCCTCCACCGCCATGTAGAGGACCCGGGGCCGCAGCGGACTCGGGAAAGTGCCCGCGCCGGCGAGGCGCAGGACGATCGGCTGGGTTGCTGCAGCGATATCCGCCAGGGCATCCGCCATGTCATCCGACTGACTTGGGGTGATCTCACCGAGGAACGCACAGGTGACATGCCAGCCGGCGGCGGGCACCCACCGGGGGTGTCCTGCGTGCGGGGGCATGATTTCGAGGAAGTCGGCGAGGTGCTCGACGGCGGGAAGCGATGGCGGCAAGGCGACGAACATGCGCATGGGTTCGCCAATCTATCGGGGCTCGAAACGCCGGAACAGGGTGACATCGACGTCGATGTCGATCCGCATGGACTCGCTGGGAATCTCGGCCGTGTGGAAGGCGTTCGGTCCCATCGCGACAAGGTCGGAGATCTGGGACGCCGTGCCCGCGGCGGTGTGGGCGACGCTCCACCGGCCCACAGCCTCGAACCGGCCGACCGCGGCCGCCGCGAGGCGCTCGTCCTTGTCGGGGTCGATGTCGAGCAGTCCGTAGCGGGCACGCAGCGACGCGAGGTGGCCGGGGCCGGGAGTGACGACCACGAGCACACCAGCGGGCGCCAGCACGCGGCGGAACTCGTCCAGGTTGCGCGGCGCGAACACGCACAGCACCGTGTCGACGCCACCGCTGCGGAGGGGGAGCCCGGCCCAGGTGTCGGCAACGATGCTGGCGGCTCGGGGGTGCGCGCGTGCGGCGCGCTTGGCCGCTGCCACGGACACATCCGTGGCGATTCCGATGGCCGTGGGATCCAGATCCAGTGCGTGCGCCAGGTAGTACCCGGTGCCCGCGCCGACCTCGAGCAGCCGGCTGCCTTGGATGCGAGCCGCAACGGCGGCGGCGATCGGCTCGTAATGACCTGCGCTCAGGAAGCGATCGCGGGCAGCGATCATGGCGGCGGTGTCGGCGTTCTTCGGCGCCGGCCCCCGCAGCAGGTTCAGGTAACCCTGCCGGGCGACGTCGAACGAGTGCCCCGACGCGCAGACGGCAACGCGGTCACCGAGCGCCAGATCGGCCTGGCACAGGGGGCAGACGACCAGGTTTGCCGCAACGTCCAAGCTCATGCGGCCATTGTTTCACCTCGGCTGGTGACGATCGGTCGCCCATTGCACCTGAACCGGGCCGGGGCCGAGATCCTGGCGGGGCTGAGGTTCCCCGCGGGCCGTTCTCCGCTAGGTTGCTGCGGGAGAGCGGGCAACCCTGCACGGCGCCCGCCGACACCCCGAGACGAGGAGGGCCTTGACGGACAGCACGGTCGCACCAGATCTGAACGTCGCTCTCGGTTCGGTGGTGGTGGTCCGCGAGGGCAGGAGAAGTCGTCGGACTACCGGTCGGCGCGCAGTGGGCCGATCCCGCGACTGCTTGGGTGCGCGACCCTGACCGAGGAACTGGACCAGGCCGCCGAACTCATCCAGGGGTGGGTGAAGACGTCCCACGCCCCCGAGACCGTGGCGATCCTGGTGCCGTACTCGTCCCAACGAGACCGTGTCGTCGCCGGGCTGGGGGAGCGCAACGTCACCGTGCGGGCAGTCGATCGGGGAACCATCAAGCCGGGCCAGCCCGTCGTGATGACCATGCACCGGGCCAAGGGCACCGAGTTCCCGAATGTGCTGCTGTTCGGAGTCGAACAGCGCTCGATTCCCGGGGCGCGCGTCCCCGCACCGACCGACGCGGACGCGCTCCTGCGCGAGCGCTCGCTGCTCTACGTGGCGGCGACGAGGCTCGCGACGAGTTGGCAATCTCGTGGAGCGGCGATGCCAGCGAGTTCCTGCCGGCAGCATCAGCGCCGGAGTAGTCGCGACAGCGGTTTCAGGTCAGCAAGGCTCCGGGCTCTCGCCGCTGTTACCGTCGAGCACCACGATCGCCGTGACCCTGCCGCCGTCGACCACGAACAGGATCGAACGGTTGCCCGGCCGGTACTCGTACCAGTAATCGAGTTTGACGATGCTGCTGCCGTACATCTGCTGCAGCGCTGTCTCCGACGTTCCCAGCCCGGCCCCCTCCGGCGTCCGGTACCACGTCGATGTGCCCCGCAGGTAGACGCGATACAGGTAGGTGCCCAGGACCTGAACGAACATGCCCGGGTATTCGGTCGCCATCTTCGCCGTCGCTGTGTAGTCCATGCCGCAGGTGGGCTCGGGCTTGTACACGAGGTAACCCTGGCTGACAAGGTTCGTGGAGTTGGCCCCCAGTTGGAAACGCCCGATTCCGTTGACCGAGATGTTCCACGGAGCCCGCCGCAGTGTGACGTTCGGGCTGTACCGCAGCCCGACGACCGTGCTCACCACGACGCGGTAGGTGAAGGTGCCCAGGCTGTACCGGCCGTACGTGATCGGCAGGGTGTAGGCACCGGCCGAGTTGGTCCTGCCCGTCAGAATGGTCACCCACCTGCCGCTCACAACCACCTGTACCGACGCCGCACGGTTGGCGGCGCCCGCGGCCGTCCCCCAGATGCTGGTCGGCTGGCCGACCGTCTTGACCCCGGCGGTGGCCGCCGTGACGATGATCGGCAACCTCCTCAGGGTCACCTGCGGCGAGTAGATAACAGCGCCGCTGGGCAACTTCATCCCTGACCGGAACCGGTATGTCCCCACGGTCGTCACCCCGTAGGTCAACGGCACCGAGTAGGATCCGGACGCGTTCGTGCGACCCGAGTTGATCGTCGCCCACCGCGTGCCCACCTGCACCTGCACAGCGATGGGCCGACTGGCCAAACCGCCGTTGCCCCAGATGTTGGTCGCCAACCCGACGTGTTTGGCGCCGGCAGTCGTTGCAGTGAGTGTGACGGCAGCGGCCGGCTTCGCAGAGACGAACAGCGGTGCGGCGACCAGCACCGCAACCAACACAATCCGCAATAGCTTGCGCATTACTCCTCCAATTGTTCAACCCCGTCGACACGCGGTTGTTGCTGCCTTCAGGGTGGAGCGCTGTTGTTCTCATCATGCTCGCGCGGCGCGGCCGGTGAAGCCTTTTCGAATCATCCGAAAATGAGGACCTTCACTGGCCTTGTTGCGGGACGGTGTTGCGGCGGCGCCGACGCGGAAGATCGGTGCATTCGGAGGGTAGAATCCGGCAGAACGCAGGCCATTGAAAGGTGCATGGTTTGCCCGCAGAGGCTGCCACCGGCGGGTACCGAGCGGGGGCGTATCCTACCTGCAATCCGACGATGGGGGGATCCGATGAAGGACCTTACCGACGCTGCTGTCGAGTGGATCGCGTCAGATCCGGACGCCGGTGACCGCCAGGAGTTGGGCGCACTGGTCGACCGCGTCCATGCGGGTGACGTTGCCGCGGCGGCCGACCTGGCGGATCGGTTCACGGGGCCACTGGAGTTCGGGACGGCGGGCTTGCGTGGCCGCATGGGGGCCGGCCCGAACCGGATGAACACAGCCGTTGTGACCACGGCGACCGCGGGTCTGTGCGCCTTCCTCAAGGCGAACCTGCCTGGCGGCGCGCATCTGGTCGTCGGTTACGACGCCCGCCACCGGTCGGCCGCGTTCGCCAAGACGGTCGCCGGGGTGGCCACCGCGGCGGGAGTGCGGGTGTTGCTGCTGCCGCGCCCGCTCCCGACACCAGTGCTGGCCTTCGCGCTGCTCCGGTTGCGAGCCGACGCCGGTGTGAACATCACGGCGTCCCACAACCCGGCCGCCGACAACGGGTACAAGGTCTATCTCGGCGAGCGCGTGGACCCCGAAGGTGGCGGAGCGCAACTGACGTCGCCCTTCGATCGCCGGATCTACGCGGCGATCCGGGACGTCGGCCCCGCCTCCACCGTGCCGGTGGCGGCGTCGGGATGGGAGGTGGTCGGCCCCGACATCGTCGCCGCCTACGTCGCTGCGGCTGCTGCCCTGGTCCCGTCCGGCCCCAAGGACCTGCGCATTGCGCTCACCGCGATGCACGGTGTCGGTGCCGACACCGCACTCAAGGCGCTCACTGCGGCGGGCTTCACCGAAGTCGCGATGGTGGCGAGCCAGACCGAGCCCGACCCGGACTTCCCCACGACCCCGTTCCCGAACCCCGAAGAGGACGGCGCGCTGGACCAGGCCATCGCGACCGCGCGGGAGGTGGACGCGGAACTCGTCATCGCGCTCGATCCGGACGCCGATCGGTGTGCCGTGGCCATTCCCGACTCGGCCCGGCCGTCCGGGTGGCGGCAGTTGAGCGGCGACCAGATCGGCTGCCTGTTGGGGGAGCAAGCCGCCGGCGAACACGCGGGCGACCCGCAGGCCGTCCTGGCAAGGTCATTCGCTTCCAGTTCGACTCTCGACGACATCGCCGGCGCACACGGGTTGCGCTCGGTCGAGACGCTGACCGGCTTCAAGTGGATCGTCCGTCCTCATGGTCTGGTTTACGGGTACGAGGAGGCCATCGGCTACTGCGTCGCGCCGGGGGTTGTCCGCGACAAGGACGGCATCACGGCTGCGCTCAAGGTGTGCGAACTGGCCGCGCGGTTGCGGCAATCCGGGCGCACACTCGACGACGCCCTGACCGATCTGTGCGTCACTCACGGCCTGCACGAGACGTCCCCGTTGACGGTGCGCGTGGAGGATCTGTCACTCATTCGTCGTGGCATGGTCAACCTGCGTGCCGCGCCGCCAGCGGAGTTGGCGGGAGCGCCGGTCATCGAGTTCGCCGATCTGCGGGACGGCCGGGGTGGGTTGGGGCCCACGGATGCCGTGCTCATCGTCACAGCGCGGCGCGACAAGGTGGTCGTCCGGCCCTCGGGCACCGAACCGAAGCTGAAGTGCTATCTCGAGGTCGTCGAACCTGTCGCGGGCCCTCGGGATCTCCCGGCGGCGCGGGCCGCCGCTGCGGTCCGGCTCGAGGCGATCAAGACCGAGTTGCGGCGCGTGCTCGGGATCTAGCGCGAACGGCCACGATGTCCGACCGGACGAAGACGACGAGACCGGAGACGGCGATGCCGGCGAACATGAACCACTGCACCGCGTACCAGAAGTGGGGACCCTCGTCGAGCGGAGGGGGGACGATCCGACGGAAGTCGCCGGTCTGAGCCGGGCTGATTTCGAGCAGGCCGATGTAGCCGTCCAGCACGGGCTGTCCGAGATCGCGTCCGATCGCCTGCGCATTGATCAGGCGGATCTGGCCGGAGACGGGGTCGGTGGCTTCGGGGCTGCCCTGCTCGCTGCGGCGAACATGGCCCACGACCGTCACCATTCCCGCCGGTGGCGTGGGCAGGACCACCGAAGTCTGCTGGCTTGCCGACTCGATGAAGCCGCGATCGACAAGAACGATGTCCCCGGCAGGTGTCCGCAACGGAGTGACCACCTCGTACCCACGCCGTCCCTCGTTGCTGCGGTAGCGAACCTCGAACTGGCGCTCTGCGTCGAAGACACCCGTGACCCGAACCCGCTGCCACTGGTCGGCGTCGGTTATCTGGCCGCCGAACACCTCGCGATAGTCGACCACGGGCGCATCCTGATGCTGCAGGACGATCGCGTTGCCGGCCTTTCGCTCCTCCAGCCGGGCCAGTTGCCATTCGCCCAGTTTCACGAAGACGACACCCAGCACCGCCACGAACACCAACAGCCCGACCCACCTCACCCAGGGCCGGGACCCGACAGTCCCCATTCCCATCCGTCAGGGCTCCACTTGCCCGTGGATGGTACCCGGGCTTGTCAGGGCGGGAGCCACGGCCGATGGCTCTTCGGTTATCACGCTGGGGCGGCGCAGGTCCACGGCGTTGGCGAGCAGCACTGCGATCGCCGGCAGGACGGCCGCGGCAAGCAGAAACACCCACCGCCAGACGCCGTCGACGACGATCGCGAGCCCGAAGCAGGCGATCCGGACCGCCATGGTGATCAGGTATCGCCGCAGGCGCGCGCCGGCGTCCAAGCTGCGGCCGACGCGGGCGCTTGTGATCAGCGCCGGTTTGTCAGCCTTGCGGGACGACGAGGGCACGTCTGACAGCGTACTTGGAGCCGGGCGGGACACGGGAGCGCGCCCCCGTCATCTTCGCGCGCGACTCCGGTAGCGTATCCCCGTGAGTAACTCCGAAGCTGTTTCCCGCAATGTAGTAGTAACCGGTGGTAACCGCGGCATCGGCCGCGCGATCGTCGAGCGGTTCCTGGCGGCTGGTCACCGGGTCGCGTCGTTCGACATGGGGGGCGAGCCTCCCGCCGGCGCGCTGGGGGTGACGTGCAACGTCACCGACGCCGAGCAGGTCGAGAACGCCTTCCTGGCGGCGGAAGAGGCCCACGGCCCGGTCGAGGTGCTGGTGGCGAACGCAGGCATAACGAAGGACACCCTGATCCTGAGGATGACCGACGAGGAGTGGGACGCCGTCATCGGCGTCAACCTGACCGGCGCCTTCCGATGCGCCAAACGAGCCACCAAGTCGATGATCCGCAAACGCTTCGGGCGCATCATCTTCCTCGGTTCGGTGGTCGGTCTCTACGGTTCCGCCGGACAGGTCAACTACTCCGCCTCCAAGGCGGCGCTGGTCGGCATGGCCCGCTCACTGACCCGGGAGGTGGGCAGCCGCGGGGTGACCGTCAACGTGGTGGCGCCCGGCTTCATCGAGACCGACATGACCGCGGTACTGTCCGACGAGGTCGTCGCCGGCTACAAGAAGGCGATCCCGGCCGCCCGCATGGGCCGGCCCGATGAGGTGGCCGCGGCCATCGAGTTCCTGGCGAGCGAGAACGCGGGCTTCATCAGCGGGGCCGTGCTTCCCGTCGACGGCGGCCTCGGCATGGGTCACTGAGGCGGCATCGACATGGGAATCCTTGCCGGTAAGAACATCCTGGTCGCGGGCGTCACCTTGGACACGTCCATCGCCTACAGAGTCGCCGAGATCGCGCAGGCCGAGGGCGCGACAGTGCTCGTGTCCAACTTCGGGCGGGCGCTGGGCATCACGAACCGAATCGTGAAGAAACTCGACCCGATTCCGCCCGTTCTCGAACTCGACGTCACTGACGAGCAGCACTTGGCAGGCTTGGCCGACAAAATCGCCGAGCACGTCGACCATCTCGACGGCATCGTCCACTCGGTCGCCTACGCCAATCCCGAAACGGCGCTCGGCGGCAAGTTCCTCCAGACCCCGTGGGATGACGTCGGACAGGCTGTTCATGTGTCGGCATACTCGCTGGTCAGCCTGGCGCGGGCATGCGGGCCGGTGCTGGCGCCGGGCGCGTCCATAGTCGGTCTCACTTTCGACGCGACAGTCGCGTGGCCTTTCTATGACTGGATGGGCGTCGCGAAGGCGGCACTTGAGAGCGCTAACCGCTACCTCGCCCGGTATCTGGGGCCCCAAGGAATTAGATCGAATCTGATTTCCGCCGGTCCCATCGACACGCTCGCGAAAAAGGCAATCCCAGGCACTGAGGAGTACAATCGCGTTTGGGGAGAACGGGCCCCGCTCGGCTGGGAGACTAAGGACGCCACGGCGACCGCGAAGGGCGTTGTTGCTCTGCTGAGCGATTGGTTTCCCGCGACAACCGGTGAAATCATTCACGTCGACGGGGGACTACACGCCACGGGTTCCTAGAAATATACTGGTGTCACAAATCTAAGGAGTGATCATGATGAAAGAGCCCACGGTCAACCCGAACTACGGCGGCGAGGACGAGCCCCACCCGCACAACGACCCTGAGGTCAACCCGAACTACGGCGGCGAGGACGAGCCCCACCCCACCGACGACCCCGAGGTCAACCCGAACTACGGCGGCGAGGACCGCAACATCCACGTCGAGCATCCGCTTGACAAGCCCGTCGATCCGGTCGAGCAGTAACATCAATCCTCACGGGCCCCATTGCGCGATTCGCGCAGTGGGGTCTTGTAAGTTCGTGGCATGGACGCAGTCGTAGAACTCGCGGGAGTGTCGCTCGTGCGTGGCGGGAAACACCTATTACGGGACGTCGACTGGACCGTCTACGAGGGCGAGCGCTGGGTGATAATCGGCCCGAACGGCGCCGGCAAGACGACACTGCTGCAGATCCTGGCAGCCCAGATGCACCCGACTACGGGGTTGGCGTGCCTGCTGGGTGAGTTGCTCGGGGCCGTCGACGTGTTCGAGTTGCGGCCGCGCATCGGCGTCGCCTCGGCCGCGATCGCGGACCGCATTCCGCGGGCGGAAGCCGTGGGGGACGTCGTCGTCTCGGCCGCGCACGGCGCGATCGGTCGGTGGCAGGAGCGGTATGACCCGGCCGACTATCTGCAGGCGGCGGCGCTCATGAAGCAGTTCGGCGTGGAAAGCCTGGGCCAGCGGACATTCGGGACGTTGTCCGAGGGGGAGCGCAAACGAGTCCAGATCGCACGGGCCCTCATGACCGACCCCGAACTGCTGCTGCTCGACGAACCCGCCGCGGGCCTCGACCTGGCAGGACGCGAGCGACTCCTGCAGGCGCTGGGCGAACTCTGCGAGGACGACCTCGCGCCCACGACGATCCTGGTCACTCACCACGTCGAAGAGATCCCCGCGGGAATCACGCACGTCTTGCTGTTGGCGGATGGGCAGGTTGTCGCCTCCGGTCCGCTGCAAACGACGCTCACAAGCGAGGCGCTCTCGCGGACTTTCGGTCTGGATCTGGACTTGACCGTCACGGACGGCAGGTACGCGGCTCGCGCACGGTGACGTTTGCTTCCTCGCCCGGTGCTCCACCGGTTGCCTGAGGCGACCTCGGTCAGATGGTCTCTTCGGCGTCCGGGGATCGCGATTTGTCCGCCGGCGTGGCTTCAGCGCCGACTTCACGCCCGTAGCGGCCCGCCAGCCACCCGCACACCATCAATTGCATTTGGTGGAACACCATCAAAGGCAGGACCAACAGTCCGATGTCCTGACCCGCGAACAGCACCACGGCCATGGGGAGACCAGTGACCAGTGACTTCTTGGTACCGCAGAATTGGATCGCGATCAGGTCCGGACGGGTGAACCCGAGACGTTTGGGCACAACCCAGGTGACCGTGAGCATGACGGCCAGGATCACTGCACACACCAGCAACAGGATCGACATATTGCCCACGGACATCTTCGTCCACATGCCCTCGCGCATGCCGGTCGAGAAGGCCGCATAGACAATCAGCAGCACCGAGACCTGGTCGAACAGGCGCAGTCGCGGGCGTGACTCCACGAATTCGGCAAGCCATCGGCGCGACAGTTGCCCAAGAACGAAGGGCAGCAGGATCTGCAGCATGATGTCGATGATCGAACTCGGGTCCACTGTTGCCCCGCCCGTGGTGGACATCAGCGCGGTAGCCAGCACCGGGGTGATCACGACGCCGAGCAGGTTCGAGGCGGACGCCGAGACGATCGCCCCCGCCACGTTTCCCTTGGCGATGGAGGTGAACGCGATCGACGACTGCACCGTCGAGGGCACGAGGCAGACGTAGAGCATTCCCGCGTACAGTGCGGGGCTGACAATGCCAGGGCTCAGGATTCTGAGGGCGAGTCCGAGCAACGGGAAGACGACGTAGGTGAAGGACAGGATCGTTGTGTGGAGCCGCCAGTGCGTCAGTCCGGCAAGGGCGTCCCGAGGATGCAGCCTGACTCCGTAGACGAAGAAGAGGCCTGCGATCGCGATCTTGGTCGCCCAGTCCAAGATCGGTACCGCGACCCCGCTCGCCGGCAGCAGCGTGGCCAGGACAGCAGACCCGAAGATGGCAGTCACGTACCAATCGAGTTTGAATCGTCGCTTCACCACCTCGGCAGCGTAGCCGAGCGGTAGGGTGCGCAAGCGGGCGCCCGATTGAGAAGAGAATGCCGGATCTGCACACCATCACAGACGCAGGCGATGATCGCCTTCGCGACTACGTGCGACTGCGGGACGCCAGCCTGCGCCGCCATCTTGAGTCCGAAACCGGGATCTTCATCGCCGAGGGCGAGAAGGTCATCCTTCGGTGCCTGGCGGCGGGGTACCGTCCCCGGTCCTTGCTGCTGGCTAGGCGGTGGCTCGCGGGTCTGCTGCCGGCGCTGGCGGACTATCCGGACGTTCCCGTGTTCGTGGTTTCGGAGGAACTGGCCGAGGCCGTCACCGGCTTCCACGTGCACAGGGGAGCGCTGGCGGCGATGCAGCGTCCGGAACATCTCCCGGTGTCCGCGCTCCTGGGTTTTGACCGGTTGATCGTGCTTGAGGACATCGTCGACCACACCAACGTGGGCGCCTGCTTCCGCTCGGCGGCGGCTCTCGGCTGGGACGGTGTCGCGATCTCCCCACGGTGCGCCGACCCCTTGTATCGCCGGGCGATCAAAGTCTCCATGGGAGCCGTCTTCGAGTTGCCCTGGGCGCGCCTGGATGACTGGGGGTCGGCGATCCCGGCGCTGCAGCAGGCGGGCTTTGTGGTGGCGGCGTTGGCGCTCGCCCCGGAGGCCGTCGAGTTGGCGACCTTCGCCGAGCAGTTGGCCCGCGTTCCCCGGCGGCTTGCTCTCGTGCTCGGGAGCGAAGGCCATGGACTGTCCGAACGGTGGCTGCAGGCCTGCGATGTCACCGTCACCATTCCTATGCAGCGAGGGATCGACTCCCTCAATGTGGCGGCCGCCTGCGCCGTCGCGTGCTACGAGTTGCGGCCCGCGCCGGTGGCTAAGATGATCCCGATGATCACGCCAACCAGGGAGGACGCATGACCCTCGCCGATCTGCTCACGCGGCAAGGACACTTGTTGCCGATCACGCGGTGGGGAACCCCGGTGATGCACGAGGTCACCACGCCTGTCACGAGTTTCGACGATGAACTGCACCAATTGGTCGCGGACATGTTCGCAACCATGGAGGAGGCTCGCGGAGTGGGCCTGGCGGCCACGCAGGTAGGTGTCGGGCTGGCCGTCTTCTTGTTTCGCTGCCCCGACGGCGACGACGTGATCCAAGAGGGCGTCATCTGCAACCCTGTGGTCTCCCTGCCCGAAGGACGGGAACGCAAACTGGTCGCCGAGGAAGAAGGTTGCCTGTCGCTGCCGGGGGGCTACCAAGCGCTGGCCCGCCCCGACCTTGCCTTCTGCAGGGGGCAGGACGCATTCGGCGAACCGGTCGAGGTTATGGGCACCGGGCTATTGGCGCGCTGCCTGCAGCATGAGACGGATCATCTGCAGGGCACCGTGTTCGGCGACCGTCTCTCAGGACGTGCCCGCCGCAAGCTTTACCAGCAGCACGAATCACTGGCCCACCTGTACCCCGAAGATTGGCCCGTCACTCCGAGGAGGAAGTCCGCCGGCGAGTGAGCCGTCGCCGGCGTCCGTCAGGGCCGAGGCTCGTCCGGCGGCCGGCGATCGCCCGTATGGACCTCGCCCTGGGCGTCCTCGTCGGCGATCGCGGTGCTGTCGGGGGCCTCGCCAGGTTCGGACGTTTCGCCGCGTGAGAGCCGGAGCGCACGCGCTTCCTCGACGGCCTCTTGCTGCTTGGCCTCCTTCTTGCGGGCTGCTTCCTCGTTTCGCATCGGCAACTGGAGCACCTCCTCGGCCACTATGCCGCCCTGCAGTTGGCGTCCCCGCTCGAGTTCCGCGTCCACTTCGCCGCCGAAGAGCAGCATCGTGTTGGTCAGGTTGATCCAGAACAGGAACACGATCACGCCCGCGAGGGTGCCGTAGGTCTTGTCGTAGGAGCCGAAGTTCGCGACGTAGAAGGCGAAAGCCGCCGACGTGATGGCTACACCGACGATTGCGACGATCGCCCCCACACTGATCCACCGGAACTTGGGCTGGCGGACGTTGGGAGTGCCCCAATAGAGCAGCGCCACGATGACGACGACGATGGCCGCCAGCAACGGCCACTTGGCGATCTCGAAGGCGGTCACCGCAGCGTCACCGAGCCCGACCGCATCGCCGAGGGATCGTGCCACCGGCCCAGAGACCGTGATCAGCACCAGCACTACGGCCAAGAGGGACAAGATCGCCCCAGTGAGGGCATACATGCTGAGATTCAGCTTCACGAGCCCCCGGCCTTCGGGGACCTCATAGATCCGGTTCATCGCCCGCGCGAAGGCCTTCACGTAGTTGGACGCCGTCCACAGCGCCACCAGTAGGCCCAGGACCAGGCCGAAACCGGGGGCCGGGGTCTGCAGGAGCGCGTCCATGGCGGGCATGATGACGTCCAGAGCGTCGACCGGGATGGCGCCGCGTGATTGCAGTTCGCCGATGAGGTTGCGCAGCAGATCTCTACTTTGCCCCAACAGGCTCAGGATCGAGACGAGAGCGATCAGTGCCGGGAAGATCGACAGCACCGTGTAGAAGGTCAAGGCGGCCGCGTAGTCGGTGAGCCCGTCGTCGCCGAACTCGCGAACGGCGTTCTTGAAGACGAACTTCCAGTTGGACGCCTTGATGTCGGTGGGGCTGACAGGCTTTCTCGGGTCCTCGGGAGGGGTCACAGCGCTGCTGCTCATGTTTTCGACACTCCTAGTCAGATCGCTTTGGCCCGACTTTACCCGGACGAATCGTCTCTCGACTTCACCCGCGAGGGGGAGGTCCCAGGGTTGATTGTCGCCGGTTAGGTACCGGCGCAGCACCAGCCCGAGGCCGGCGTTCTATGGCTCCTCAATCGACCGGGTGATTGTGCTCCTTGTTCGACCGAGGTGATTGTGCTCGCTGATCGACCGGGCGATTGTGCTCGCTGATCGATCGGGGCGATTTTGCTCCCTGACCGACCGAGGCGATCGCTCCGCGTGTTGGACGGCCGGAATCGTCGGGCGGACGGCACGCTGGGGGCGTGACCGAAACCGCGCTCACACCCGATCTCGCAGGGGCACTGTCCGGGTTTCTCGAACACGTGCGTGTGCGCAACCTGTCCTCGCACACTCTTCGTGCCTACGCGGGAGACATCAGCAGCCTGTTGGCTTGCCTGAGCGAGGCGGGGATCTCCACGCTGGCCGAAGTGCGGATCGGTGATCTGCGTCGCTGGCTGGCTCACCAGAAACAAGGCGGTGCGAGCCGGGCCACATTGCAGCGACGGACCGCCGCTGTGCGAGTGTTCTTCGCCTGGGCTCACGAGACCGGCAGATGCGACCTTGACCCCGCGGCCGCGTTGCGATCCCCCAAGTCGCAGCGGCGTCTGCCCGAAACCCTCGATCAGGACATGGCCCGCCAGGCCCTGGACTCGATCACCTCCCCTGATGCCACTGCTTCCGCGCAGACCCGCGCGTCAGCGGCGCGCGACCGGGCGATCCTCGAAACCTTGTATGCCAGCGGAATCCGGGTCTCTGAACTGTGCGGGGCCGACGTCGTCGACCTGGATCGTCAGCGAGGGCTCCTGCGCGTGCTCGGAAAGGGAAACAAGGAAAGGACGGTGCCTCTGGGGCGTCCCGCTCTCAAGGCGCTCTCGAACTGGCTCGCGCAACGTCCCGTGCTCACCACCGAAGCCGAGCCGGCCCTGTTCGTGGGTGACCGGGGAGCCCGGGTTGATCCGCGCGTCGTGCGACGCATCGTCCACCGCGCCCTGGACCGGGTTCCGGAGGCGCCCGCTCTCGGACCACACGGCTTACGGCACGCCATGGCGACGCACATGCTCGAGGGCGGCGCCGACTTGCGGACGGTGCAGGAGATTCTTGGGCACTCGTCGCTGGCGACCACGCAGATCTACACCCACGTCTCGAACGAAAGGATTCGGGCCAGTTTTCAGCAGGCACACCCGCGTGCTTGAGGCGATTCGTCGGCTTCTGCGGAGCCACCCCGGCCTTGTTCATCGCGATTGCAGATAAGACATGGGATCTGTGATGGAACCGGCCTTGTAGACCATGAAGTGGAGATGGCAACCGGTGGAGTCGCCGGTGCTGCCGATCGCGCCCACCACCTGCCCGGCTGACACTGTGTCCCCCGCCTGCACGAAGTAGCCCTGCGCGTGGTTGTAGGCCGTTCTCAGGTCTCCGCCCAAGACGCCACCATGCTCGACGACAAGCCGATTGCCGTAAGAGGGGTGCCAGGTCGTCTGCACCACGGTGCCGGCGGCTGCCGCTCGAATCGGGCTGCCGCACGGTGCCCCGAAATCGGTGCCGCTGTGCATGCGCCAAGTGCCCGTGATCGGGTCGACGCGCATGCCGAAGGATGACGTCACTGGGCCGACGGTCGGCCACAGCATCAGCCCGCCCCCCGCCACCGGATCAGCTGACGGCGGTCGCACCTTTCGCAACAGGACACGGGCTGCGGCCTCGATTCTGCTGCCGGAGGGCAACAACCTCACGTCGCCGGGGCGGCCCCTCAACATCAGCAGGGGGTCGAGATACTCATCACCCTGTTTGAGCCCCCAATGCAGGCATGCCGCGACTGGGCACCCCGCATGGCCGGCGACCACCCACCCAATCACCTGACCGAGTTGCACCCGCTGCCCGACCGCGACCGCGGGTGTCACGGGCTCGTGAGTGGTGCGCACATCACCGTGCGTGATGGTGATGACAGGGCGCCCGGCCACTGTGCCCGCGAAGGTGACCTCGCCGGCGGCCGCAGCCCTGACCGCGGTGCCCACGGCGACGCCGTAGTCGAGGCCGCGATGGCCCGGCAGCCAGTCGAACTCGGGCTGGTCGAAACCCCTCACGACCTGCCCGTCTACGGGCGCCCGGCCAGGATCCGGCAAGATCGGCAGGGCACTGGCCGGTGTGGCGCACGCTACGGCGGCCACCAAGGCCAGCCCCACCATCACGGCCCGTGACAACCACCTGCCCCGGCGGGGCGCGGGATTGCGTAGTCTCTTCACGATCCGGACATAGGTGATCGGGCTCACTCCGGATCAGAGCCTCCGCCCACCTGTGGACGACACTCCGGGAAGGTTTGCCTGTGGACAACGAGGTTCACCTGCGCCTTGGCGGCGCCGAGTGGTCGAAACGGGGGAAGGAGTCGTAGACTCGCAGCAGCGGCCCGGCCGATCCGGGTCGACTTCGCATGTGGCTTTCGCGAAAGCGAGATCCGTCCCGTCGGTCCCCTCGCGGGGCGGGCGGATCGCCGCATCAGGCGGGTCGAACAGTTCGACCCGGACAACCGGGCGCGCTCGCTCTTCGGCGAAGCGCCGAGAAAGGAACGGCCATGGCCGTCGTAACAGCCCGCCAACTGCTTGAGAACGGCGTGCACTTCGGGCACCAAACCCGCCGATGGAACCCCAAGATGAAGCGATTCATCTTCACCGAGCGCAACGGCATTTACATCATCGATCTGCAGCAGTCGCTGACCTACATCGATCAGACCTATCAGTTCGTCAAGAACACGGTCTCACGCGGTGGGCAAATCCTGTTCGTAGGCACCAAGAAGCAGGCGCAGGAAGCGATCTCCGAGCAGGCCACACGTGTCGGCATGCCCTTCGTGAACCAGCGGTGGCTGGGCGGCATGCTCACCAACTTCCAGACCGTCATCAAGCGCGTCCAGCGACTCAAGGAACTCGAAGCCACCGACTTCGACGACTTGGCCGCCAGCGGCCTCACCAAGAAGGAACTGCTGGGTCTGCGCCGCGAGAAGGACAAGCTGGAGAAGACCCTCGGCGGCATCCGTGACATGGCCAAGCTGCCGCAAGCCGTGTGGATCGTCGACACGAAGAAGGAACACCTAGCCGTGGATGAGGCACGCAAGCTGCACATCCCCGTGATCGCCATTCTCGACACCAACTGCGACCCCGACGAGGTCGAGTTCGGCATTCCCGGCAATGACGATGCCATTAGGTCAGTCGGCCTGCTCACCCGGATCGTCGCTGACGCAGTGGCCGACGGCCTCCTGAGTCGCTCCTCTGCCCGCGGCGCCGAGGGTGAAGCGGCTGCGGTCGAGCCCATGCCCGACTGGGAGCGCGAGCTTCTGGGTGCCGCCGAGGAAGTCCCGGCCGCTTCTGCCCCCGCCGCTGAAGCCACGCCGGAAGTAGCCGACGCTGCACCGGAAGTGACCGACGCTGCGCCGGAAGTTGAGCCTGCCGCCGTCGCTGCCGAGGGTGTCGAACCGGCGGCCGAGGTCGCTCCGGAAGCCGTCGAACCCACAACCGAACCGGTTGCGGCAGCGGCCCCCGACGCAGAGCCCTCCGCCGAGTAAAGACTCCGACTCTCCGCAACTGAAACGAAAAAGGAAGAAATGGCAATCACTGCTGCTGACGTGAAGAAACTCCGCGACGCCACGGGCGCGGGCATGATGGACGCCAAGAAGGCTCTCACTGAGAGCGACGGCGATTTTGAGAAGGCGATCGATTTCCTGCGCATCTCGGGCCTGTCAAAGGCGGCCAAGCGGTCCGACCGCGAGGCAAACAATGGGATCGTCGCTTCCGTGGGAACCAGCCTGATCCACCTCGGCGCCGAGACCGACTTCGTGGCCAAGATGGACGACTTCACCGGTCTGGCCGCCGACATCGCTGCTGCGGTGGCCGAGTCGGGGGCCGCTGACGTCGCGACGGCGTCCGCGCTCGACCTGGGCGGAACAACAGTCGGTGAGAAGGTCGCCGAACTGGCCGCCACCGCGGGTGAGAAGATCGAGTTGGCCAACGTCGCGAGCTTCGACGAGCCCACCGTCGTGTACCTGCACCGTCGTTCGCAGGACCTACCGCCTCAGGTGGGTGTTCTCGTTGAGTACGAGGGCGGCGATCCGGAACTCGTCCGGAAGGTCGCGATGCAGATCGCGTCCCAGATGCCGCAGTACGTCACACGTGACGACGTGCCCGCGACGGTTCTTGAGAACGAAAGGCGGATCGCCGAGGCCACCGCCCGCGAGGAGGGCAAGCCCGAGCAGATCCTGCCCAGGATCGTTGATGGGCGCCTCAACGGGTTCTTCAAGGATGTCTGCCTCGTCGAACAGCCCTGGGTTCTCGACGACAAGGTGGCCGTGGGCAAGGTGCTGGACGACGCCGGCATCACGGTCAAGCGCTTCGTGCGGTTCGCAGCCGGGGGACAGTGACCACCGGAGCAGTCACCAACTGCACTATGCTGGCAAGCGCCACGGGGACACCCCGTGGCGCTTTGTCGGCCTGAGGGAGTAGTAATGCCTGCCTACCACCGAGTGCTTTTGAAGCTGTCAGGCGAAGCTTTCGGAGGGGGCAGGCTCGGGGTCGACCCGGACGTCATCTCCCGCATCGCGGGCGAACTCGCGCAGGTTGCCAAGGGTGGCACCCAGGTGGCGGTCGTGACGGGCGGCGGCAACTTCTTCCGCGGCGTCGAACTTGAGCAACGCGGCTTCGACCGTCGGCGCGCCGACTACATGGGCATGCTCGGCACGGTCATGAACTGCCTCGCCCTGCAGGACTTCTGTGAACAGGCCGGCCTGGAGACGCGCGTTCAGACGGCTATCTCGATGGGGCAAGTGGCGGAGCCTTACATTCCGCTGCGGGCAATACGGCACCTTGAAAAGGGACGCTTGGTCATCTTCGGGGCGGGGTCCGGCATGCCCTTCTTCTCCACCGACACGGTGGCTGCCCAGCGGGCATTGGAAATCAAGGCCGAAGTTCTGCTCATGGCAAAGCAGGGCACCGACGGGGTTTACGACGACGATCCCCGCACCAACCCGCAGGCGCGCAAGTTCGACGAACTCAGCTACAGTGAATTCTTGGCCCGTGACCTGAAGGTCGCCGATGCCACCGCGGTCAGTCTCGCGCGAGAACATGACCTACCCATGAGTTTCTTCTCCCTCGATACTCCCGGGAACATCGTCCGGGCCGCTAATGGTGAGAAGATCGGAACGACAGTTCATTCCTGAACCAGCGAGTTTGGGCTAGCGAGAGGCACAATCGTGATCCCGGAAATAATGGCGGACACCGAACGCAAAATGAAGGGGGCGATCGAGCACACCCGGGAGGAATTCGGCTCGATCCGCACAGGCCGTGCGCACCCGGCGATGTTCAACAAGTTGCTTGTCGACTACTACGGCGCCCCGACGCCGCTCCAGCAACTGGCCACGTTCCAGGTGCCCGAAGCGCGCACCGTGCTCATCTCCCCGTTCGACCGCGGCGCGATGGCCGGCATCGAGCGTGCGATCAGAGATTCGGATCTGGGTGTCAACCCTGCCAACGACGGCAACGTGATCCGCATCGTGATGCCGCAACTCACCGAGGAACGCCGCAAGGAGTACATCAAGGTCGCCCGGTCCAAGGCCGAAGAGGGGCGGGTCGCGATTCGCAACATCCGGCGCCACGCCGTCGACCACATCGCCAAACTCGTCAAGGACAAGGCCATCGGTGAGGACGAGGGAACCCGCGCCGAGAAGCAGTTGGACGCGGCGACCAAGAAGCACGTCGAGCAGGTTGACGAAGTCCTGAAGGCAAAAGAAGCCGAACTGCTCGAGGTCTGATGAGTCCCGGCATCACGCCTCCGCCACCGGCAAAACAGAAGCGGGGCCCTGGTAGGGATCTGCCTGCCGCCATCGTGGTCGGGGTGGTCATGGCGGCTGTCGTCGTGGCGACGTTGCTGTGGTGGAACTGGGGGTTCGTACTGTTCGCGGCCTTGCTGCTGTCGTTGGGCGCTGTCGAACTCAGCCAGGCCGTCCGGCGGATCGGGATGCGCCCCGCCATCGTCCCGATCGTGATCGGCACCGTCATCATCGTGGTGGGCTCGTACGCCGCGGCGAACAGCCCCCGGGTCTTCGGGCTGGGTTCCAACACAGTGATGCTGGCGGCGCTCGGGTTGACAGCGTTGGCCGCCCTCGTCTGGAGGATGCCACGTGGCGCCGACGGCTACGTCAAGGATGCGGCCGCGAGCCTGTTCATCATCGGCTACCTGCCGATGATGGGCGCCTTCCTCTCACTGCTCATGGCGCCCGACGACGGGGCAGCACGCGTGGTGTGCTTCGTGCTGTGCATCATCGCCAACGACACCGGCGGGTACGCCGTCGGCGTGTTGTTCGGCAAGCACCCGCTCGTTCCGAACATCAGCCCCAAGAAGACGTGGGAAGGGTTGGCCGGCTCGATCGCGGCGGCGATGGTCGTAGGGTCGCTCACCGTCCACTTCGTCCTCGGAGCCGACTGGTGGATCGGGCTCATTCTCGGCATCAGCCTCGTGTTCGCCGGCACCTGCGGCGATCTCATCGAATCCCTCATCAAACGCGACATCGGCATCAAGGACATGAGTTCATTCCTGCCCGGCCACGGCGGCATCATGGACCGCCTCGACTCGATGATCGTCGGGGCTCCCATCGCGTGGATCGTCCTGTATCTCTTCGTCCCGGCGGCCTGATGGACACCCCCGAATCCTCACTTCAGCCACAGGAAAGCCTCGAACGCCGGCTGCCCCTCGTCATGGCCGCGCCGCGGCGGGGAAAGCCGCCGCGCCATTGGGCCGACCTCACCCCGGCAGATCGGGTGGACGCCGTCACTGCGGCGGGATTGCCCAGGTTTCGGGCGGCGCAGTTGTCGCGACACTACTTCGTCCACCATTCGTCCGACCCCGACAGTTGGACGGACATTCCGGCCGCTGAGCGCAGCCACCTCGCCGAGGAGTACTTCCCACCGCTCCTGACGGCAACCCGTGAACAGCGCTGCGACCAGGAGACCACGATGAAGACGCTCTGGCGGCTGCAGGACGGCTCCCGCGTCGAGAGCGTCCTCATGAGATACGGCGTTCCCGGGGTGCGCTCCAGCGGCACCGGACGCATGCGGACAACCCTGTGCATCTCGTCCCAGGCTGGATGCGGCATGGCGTGCCCCTTCTGCGCTACCGGGCAGGCAGGGCTCACACGCAACCTGAGTGCCGCCGAGATCATCGGGCAGGTTGTCGCTTCGGCGCGTCTGGCCGCGAACGGGACACTCGCCGGTGGGCCTGGCCCCATCAACAACGTGGTGTTCATGGGCATGGGCGAACCGCTCGCCAACTTCAAGGCGGTGCAGCAGACCGTCGACGCACTCACAGCCGCCGCCCCGGACGGGCTCGGCCTCAGCGCCCGGGGCGTCACGGTCTCGACCGTGGGAATCGTGCCGCGCATCCAGCAACTCACCGCTTGGGGCAAGCCACTCACCCTTGCCGTGAGCCTGCACGCGCCCGACGATGAACTTCGCGATCAACTCGTCCCCATCAACTCGCGCTGGAAAGTCGACGAGGTCGTGGACGCCGCCTGGGAGTACGCGCGGCAGACCAGAAGGCGTGTGTCGATCGAATACGCGCTCATCAAGGACATCAACGATCAGCCGTGGCGCGCCGACCGGTTGGCGCAGGTGCTGCGGGCGCGCGGTGACTGGGGCTGGGTGCACGTGAACCTGATCCCCCTCAACCCGACTCCTGGCTCGATGTGGACCGCGTCCGAGCCAGCTTCCGAGGCCGAGTTCTTGCGGCGGCTGGAAGCTGGGGGAGTGCCGGCGACCGTGCGCGACACTCGCGGTCGTGAGATCGACGGTGCCTGCGGCCAACTCGCGGCGTCCGACCTGGCAGCGCGTGAGCAGCCGCGCGGCGGATCAGTCGGGTGAAGAACGCGGGGGTGTGGTACGGGCTGACTGCCTATCTACTCTGGGCGTTGTTCCCGTTGTACTTCCGCCTGGTCGCCGCCAGCGGCCCAGTCGAGATCGTCGCTCATCGCGCCGTGTGGTCGCTGGTCTTCTGCCTGGTCTTGCTGCCTGTGCTGCGGCGCTGGCGGCAGTTGCTCGACGTGCTGCGGAACCGCCGCCGGACACTCGTCCTGCTGGCGGCTGGGTTTCTCGTCGCGGGCAACTGGACGCTTTACGTCTGGGGCGTCAACACCGGCCGTACTCTAGATGCGGCGCTGGGCTACTTCATGAACCCCCTGGTGAGCGCCCTGCTCGGGGTTCTGGTGCTGGGAGAGCGGCTGCGGAAGCCGCAATGGGTCGCGTTCGGCATCGGCGCTGTGGCGCTCGTCATCCTGATCGCCGGCTACGGGCAGGTGCCGGTGATCGCCTTCGGCGTGGCGATCACCTTCGGGCTGTACGGGCTGGTCAAGAAGCAGGTCGGGGCCAACGTCGGGGCGCTGCCCGGACTGGCCGCAGAGACCTCTGGCATAGCGGTCGTCGGCGCCGGCTACCTGCTCTGGCTGGGGGCGACGGGAGCGGCCACCACGGTGCCCGGCACGGCGTACTTCTGGTTACTTACCCTGTCCGGGCCGATCACCGCGATCCCGCTCCTGCTGTTCGCCGCCTCCGCGGCTCGCGTGACACTCGTCACAATCGGCATGTTGCAGTACGTCGCTCCCATCGGGCAGTTCCTGATCGGGTGGCTGGTGTTCGGCGAGCCGATGCCACCCGAGCGTTGGGCCGGGTTCGCGCTGATCTGGATCGCCATCGCCGTGTTCGTCTGGGACGCCGTGCGCACGCAGCGCGGGCGGGCGGCAACGCCGGTCACTGTCCCGCCTCCGGGTTGACAGCCCCGGCATCCTGAACGCGCCCAGGCGGGCATCCGCGGGTCGTCTGAGCGCCGGGCACGCGTGACAGATCGGCCCCGGATGAATCAAGACCGGGCTGTGGGCGCCCTCATTCTGCGTTGCGGGGACGGGTTGTCACACCCGCTACGCGGTTGAGGAGCGGACAGGCTTGCCGCAGTTGTGACATTCCAGCCCCGATCAGCCGAAATCGGGCGCACTGTCGCCCCCGGTAGGCTGATCGCGTGCAATATGTCTCAACCCGTGGCGGCGAACCGGCGAACTTCTGCGACATCCTGCTCGAGGGGCTGGCGCCTGACGGCGGGCTGTACGTGCCCGTGACCTACCCGCAGGTGAATGCCGCGACGCTTGCTGAATGGCGCGCGGTGCTGCGCAGTGAGGGCTACGCGGAGTTGGCGTTCCGGGTTTTGAGCCTGTTCATCGACGACATCCCTGCAGACGATCTGCGAGCGATCTGCCACCGGGCCTACACGCCGGAGAAGTTCGGCTCCGACATCGTCGTTCCCGTCTCGCAGGTGGACGACCGGGTGTGGCTGCTTCACCTGTCGAACGGCCCGACTGCGGCGTTCAAGGACGTCGCCATGCAGGTGCTGGGGGAGTTGTTCGCGTATGAACTCGCCCGCCGTGGCACGACGCTCACCATCTTGGGCGCGACTTCGGGCGACACCGGCTCGGCCGCCGAGCATGCCATGCTCGGCAAGCAGGCCCTGACTGTTTTCATGCTCACCCCACACGGTCGCATGAGCCCGTTTCAGCAGGCGCAGATGTTCACGATCACCGACCCCAGCATCATCAACATCGCCGTCGACGGGGTCTTCGACGACTGTCAGGACCTCGTCAAGCAGGTCTCGGCCGATCTCGACTTCAAACGCCGCCACCACCTCGGAGCCGTCAACTCCATCAACCTCGCCCGCCTACTGGCCCAGGTCGCCTACTACTTCGCCGGCTGGCTGCAGGTGTCGGACGGAGGCCCGGTCAGCTTCGCGGTGCCCAGCGGCAACTTCGGCAATGTCTGCGCCGGGCACATTGCCCGCGAGATGGGTCTGCCTATCGACAAACTGATCGTCGCCACCAACGAGAACAACGTGCTGCACGAGTTCTTCACGACGGGCGTGTACCGGGTGCGGTCGGCGGCCGATACCTATGCGACCTCAAGCCCGTCCATGGACATCTCGAAAGCATCCAACTTCGAACGGTTCGTGTTCGACATGCTCGGACGCGACTCGGCGCGGCTGCGCCGGTTGTTCGCCGACGAACTGCCCGAAACGGGCCGGTTCGACCTCTCGGCCACACCCGAGTTCGCGGGCAGGATCGAACGATTCGGCTTCGTGTCCGGGACGTCCACGCACGCTGACCGGGTGGCGACGATCCGTGATCTGGCCGCGACCACCGGTGTCGTCATCGATCCGCACACCGCGGACGCGATGAAGGTGGCTCGTGACCGCTCGGACGTGCCCGCCCCCGTGATTGTCCACGAGACCGCATTGCCGGTGAAGTTCGCAGAGACGATCACTGAGGCGCTGGGCACAGTGCCGGCGGTTCCGGCCCGCTTCGCGGGTTTGGAGGACCGGGAGCGCCACGTGGTGCGGCTACCGAACGATGCCGATGCCGTGCGGAAGCTGATCGAAGAGCGCTCCGCCTGACCGTCACTTCAGCGGCCGCAGTGGCAACTGCTGTTTCGGCACCAACCCGACGGCGGCCAACTCGTCGTAGATCAGGGGCAGCGCGGATCTGACCGTGCCCTCGTCGAACGGCCATTCGCCGCCTTCGTAGGCATCTTCCAGCGACACGCCCTTTTTCACCAGCCATTCCACCTGGCTGCACATCGCGGCGATCTCGGCCCGTTGCCGGAACGCGAACAGGCGGTCGACGGGCTCGCCGTGGCCGGGTACGACTACGGTTTTCTCACCCAGGACTCCCAGGATCCCGTCCAGCACGGTCGGCCATTGGCGGATCGTGCTGTCGATCTCAAACTGCGGCGGGTCCGACGCCTCCAGCAGGTCTCCCGCGAACACCACGTCTCGTTGGGGCACGATCACCACGACATCCCCCTGCGTGTGCGCGGGCCCGAAGTGGACGATCTCGGCCCGGACGTCCCCCAGATCCACCGTCGCGGCGAGTTCGATGAGCCGGGTGGGGGCGACGAGTGCAGCCGGGTCGATCCGCAACTCGGCCGCCTCCTGGAACAGTTCGGGGTTCTCCAGTTGGGCGGCGAGCGTGGAGTGCCCGATGGAGGGCAGATCGGCGAAGGCGGGCAGTCCGAAGAAGTGATCGTAGTGCCAGTGCGTGACGACGACGTGGGTGACGGGTGCGATCGCGCCGGCCGCCTCGCGGATCTGGGCCCCTTGTTCGTGGCTGGAGCCGGTGTCGATCAGCAAGGCGCCTGTCTCGCCCACGACAAGCCCGATGTTCACGCTGGCGGGCTGGGCGACCAGCCGCCAGACACGGTCGGCCACGGGGATCCAGTCGGACAGCTCTCGCGTCATGAAACCAGCCTGCCACGCGCGGCAACCCTGTGGGCTGTCCCGACCGATCAACGCTGTAGACTGGCACTCGTTTGATGGGAGTGCCAGGAGGTGGGCCATGCTGGACGAACGGAAGCTCGGGATTCTGCGGGCCATCGTCACCGACTACGTATCCAGTCGTGAGCCCGTCGGCTCGCGGGCGCTGGTTGAACGGCACAACCTTGATGTGAGCCCGGCCACGGTCCGCAACGACATGGCGGTCCTGGAGGAGGAGGGTTACATCACCCAACCCCACACTTCGGCTGGGCGAATCCCCACCGACAAGGGGTATCGGCTGTTCGTCGACAGGCTGGGCGTGGTCAAGCCCCTCTCTCAGGCCGAGCGCCGCGCGATCGCGACATTCATGGACGGTGTGGTCGACCTCGACGACGTCGTGACTCGTACCGTCCGCCTTCTCGCCCACATCACCCACCAGGTTGCGATCGTGCAGTACCCGGTGTTGACGTCAGCGACGATCCGGCACATCGAAATCCTCTTGCTTCACCCTGATCGGGCTTTGCTGATTCTGGTGAACTCCTCGGGTCGGGTCGACCAGCGGTTCATCGAGTTGCACGATGAATCCGACGACAACATCGCGAATCTGCGGACGCGCCTCAACGCGATTCTCGCCGGCGCCACGCCGACTCGTGCGGTGGACAGGCTCGCGGGGTTCCTCGAAGAACTCGACCCGACGCAGCGACCGCTCGGCGGCGTGATCGTGGGCGCACTGCTGGACCTGCTGACGTCCGACCCGGCGACCCGCATTCTCGTGGGCGGCGTTCCGAACCTGGCCCAGTTCGGCACCGAGTTCGAGTCGTCGGTGCGACCGGTGCTCGAAGCGCTCGAAGAGCACGTCGTACTTCTGCGACTGCTGGCGGAGGCCGGCGGGTCGGACGACATCACCGTCCGCATCGGCGAAGAGAACCCCTACCAAGAACTCCGTGGGACGTCGCTCGTCGCGAGCGCCTACGGCAACCGGAACGACTTGCGGGCAACGCTCGGTATCGTCGGTCCGACCCGCATGGACTACCCGTCCACCATGGCTGCCGTGCGCGCGGTTGCCCGCTACGTTGGCCGATTCCTCGCCGAAGGATAGAAATCTCAATGGGTGTTGACTACTACCAGACCCTCGGTGTCTCCCGCGAGGCCAGTCCCGAGGAGATCAAGAAGGCCTACCGCAAACTCGCGATGAAGCATCACCCCGACGTCGCCACCGAGCCCGACGCCGGCGAGAAGTTCAAACAGATCAACGAGGCCTACGAGGTGTTGCAGGATCCGCAGAAGCGGGCTGTGTACGACCGCGGCGGCGACCCTCTGGGGCGAGGGCCCGGTGCGGGCGGATTCGGGCCGGGAGGATTCGCCGGCCCGGGGTTCGATTTCACGAACCTTGTCGACGCCATGTTCGGCACCCACACCACCACTCGCGGCCCCCGCTCGCGTGTCCGGCGCGGCCAGGACGCGCTGGTGCGGCTGTCGCTCACACTGGCCGAGGCGGCGTTCGGCGTGACCAAGCGCATAAAGGTGGACACGGCCGTCCTGTGCCCCTCGTGCGCGGGCAAGGGGGCGGCGGAAGGTACCGAGCCCGTCACCTGCACCACCTGTCACGGACAGGGCGAGATCATCACGGCGCAGCGCTCGTTCCTGGGCGAGATCCGCACCTCGCAGCCCTGCCCCACCTGCCGCGGTTACGGGTCGGTGATTCCCAACCCGTGTGGTGAATGCTCCGGGGAGGGGCGTGTCCGCAACCAACGCAGCATCAACGTCAAAGTCCCCGCCGGTGTCAACACCGGTAACCGCATCCACCTCGACTCACAGGGTGAGGTCGGGCCCGGCGGCGGGCCGGCCGGTGACCTCTACATCGAACTGGCCGTCTCTCCCCACGATCAGTTCACCCGCAACGGGGACGACCTTGAGATGGTGCTCCGCCTGCCCATGACGGCGGCGGCCCTCGGCACCGAGATGACGCTGCAGACTCTGGAAGCCGAGCGAGAGGACACTGCCGCTGAAGATCGCACCGTCGTCCTCAAGGTGCCGCCCGGCACCCAGCCCGGCACCCGCATCGCTGTCAACGGCCGTGGCGTTCCACGGTTGCGAGCCGGGGGCCGCGGTGACCTGGTGGTCACGCTCCTGGTCACAACGCCGCAGAAGTTGGACGACGAACAGCGCGAGTTGCTCCGGAAACTGGCGTCGATCCGGGGCGAGTCCAGCGCGGAGCCGACCATCGAGAAACACGGCAAGGGAATGTTCGGATGGCTGAAGGAGGCCTTCTCATGACGGCGGCGATGTTCCTGGCCGACCTGGACGACGAGCCGAAGGTGGGCAGCACAGTCACCATCTCCGGTGAGGAGGGCAGGCACGCAGCGATCGTCCGGCGCATCGAGGTCGGCGAGAAGGTGCTGGTGTCCGACGGCGCGGGTCATGGCGTCCGCGGCGAGGTCACCCGTGTCGATCGCTCCGGCATCGACGTCCGCGTCACCGAGGTGATCACGGTCTCCGCACCGGCGCGCCGCATCGTGGCCGTGCAGGCGCTCGCGAAGGGCGACCGGTCCGAGTTGGCGGTCGAGATGCTCACCGAGTTGGGGGTCGAGGAGATCGTGCCGTGGGAGGCGTCCCGCTCGATCGTCAAGTGGGCTCCCGACCGCGTCGAAAGGGCCCTGCGCCGCTGGCGGAGCACTGCCCGCGAAGCCGCCAAACAGGCACGCCGGTTCCGCGTCCCTGTCGTGAGCCTGCCGATGACGACGCGGCAGTTGGTGGCGCGGATCCCCACGACCCGGCTGACGCTGGTCCTGCACGAGGAGGCAACCCAGCCGCTCTCGGCAGTCGAGTTGCCGTCATCGGGTGATCTCATGATCGTCGTCGGTCCCGAGGGCGGCATCTCCCCGGACGAGACGGCGGCCTTCACGGCGGTCGGAGCACAACTTGTGCGCATCAGCGACGGGGTGCTGCGCACGTCGACCGCCGGCGCGGTGGCGGTCGGGCAGGTTTACATTCTGGGTCAGGCCGGTGAGTAACTGGTCGGCCGATCTGCGCGGTGACCACCCTCCCGATTGGGTGAATCCCGCGTTCCGGAAGGGGCCGGGGCCTGTCGATTTCGGGTTCACCCCCGATGCGGTGCTGCCGAACGGGCTGGGCCGCACGGGAGTCATCCGCACCCCGCACGGCGAGATCCGGACCCCGGCGTTCGTCGCGGTCGGCACCAAGGCGACGGTGAAAGCCGTTCTCCCCGAGCACGTCCAGGGTCTGGGCGCGCAGGCGGTGTTGGCGAACGCGTACCACCTCTACCTGCAGCCGGGGTCCGACATCGTGGACGCCGCGGGTGGCCTCGGCGCGTTCATGAACTGGCCCGGGCCTACCTTCACCGATTCCGGCGGGTTTCAGGTCATGAGCCTTGGCGTCGGGTTCAAGAAGGTGCTCGCCATGGACACCTCCCGCGTCAGTGACGACGACGTCATCGCTGAGGGAAAGACGCGCCTGGCGCGGGTGGACGACGACGGGGTCACTTTCACGTCCCACCTCGACGGGTCGCAGCACAGGTTCACACCCGAGGCATCGCTGCGCATCCAGCACGAGTTGGGTGCCGACATCATGTTCGCCTTCGACGAGTGCACCACCTTGTTCAACACCCGCGACTACCAGGAACTGTCCGTCTCCCGCACTCACGCGTGGGCCGGGCGGTGCCTGCGCGCACATCGCGAACTGGCTCTGGCCCGCAAACATCGGCCTTATCAGGCCTTGTTCGGTGTCGTGCAGGGAGCCCAGTTCGAAGACCTGCGGCGCCGGGCTGCTCGCGACCTCGCGGACCTTGAGGTCGAGGGGTACAGCTTCGACGGCTACGGCATCGGTGGCGCGCTCGAGAAGCAGAACCTCGGCACCATCGTCGGCTGGGTCAGCGAGGAACTGCCGTTCCACAAGCCCAGGCACTTGCTCGGAATCAGCGAGCCCGACGACTTCTTCGCTGCGATCGAGATGGGCGCGGACACGTTCGACTGCGTCTCGCCGTCTCGAGTGGCGCGCAACGCGGCCGTCTACTCACGCACCGGACGATTCAACGTCAACACGGCCGCCCACCGGCGCGCCTTCGTCCCGATCGATGAGGAGTGCGACTGTTACACCTGCGCCCATTACACGCGGGCCTACCTGCACCACCTGTTCAAGGCGAAGGAAATGCTGGCCGCGACGCTGGCGACGATCCACAACGAGCGATTCATCGTCCGGTTGGTGGACGACATCCGCGCCAGCATGCAAGCCGGTGAGTTCTTCGCCTTCAAGGACGAGTTTCTGGGCCGGTACTACGAGTCTCGGGAGCCGTGACCTCTTCCGGTTCGCGTTTGCGGATGAACCCGATCACCCGATAGGTGAACGGCAGACACGCCACCTCAACCAGGACCTTCCAGACGAACCCCACCAGGATGTAGTTGACGAGAGCCGCCGTGGAGATCGACCCGCCCCCGAACACAACCCCCAGCGGACCGAACGCGATAGTGCAGAACACCAGGGTGTCAGCGAACTCGCCCACCAGCGTCGAGCCCAGCAACCGCACCCAGAGGCGTCGCGGGCCCGTTCGTTCCCGGATCCGGACGAGCACGAGCGCGTTGAGCATCTGCCCGGCCAGGTAGCCCAGCAGGCTCGCGACGACGATGCGGGGGACGAAGCCGAGGACGCTGTGCCAGGCATCCCCGTAAGGCCAATCGGACGCTGCGGGGGCCAGGTCGACGAGGGCGAAACACCCTGCCATCACGGCCGCCAGCGCGAAGCCGGTCCAGATCGCGCGCCGGGCGCTGCGAAACCCGTACACCTCGGCGAGGACGTCACCCAGGACGTAGGTGAGCGGGAACAGCAGGGCCCCCCCGTCAGTCACCAGGGGCAGTAACTGGAAGCCGCCCACGGTCACGTCCGGCCCGAAAGCGATCAGTTTCGTGGCGGCCACGTTGGAGATCAGCAGGAGGCCACAGAAGACGGCCACGACGAGGTCGAAGTTGCCGCGACGGGCAGGCCCGCCAGGGGCCGAGGCTGGCATTCTGCTGCAATCCTTCGCTTGTGGAGAGGGAAGTGGCACGCTAAGCACATGACCGACTTCGACCCGACTATGCCAGATGAGTCCGAACAGCTGGACCAACTTCAGCCCGAGGAGACGCTCGTCGACAGGGGAGTGGCAGACGTCCTGGACGAGGGTTACACGGTCCCCGAGAACTGGTCTCCCGCTCAGGGTTTCGGCAACACACCCGCCGAGATGAAGCAGGGCGAGACGATCGATCAGCGCGTGCTGCAGGAACAGCCCGAGGTGGTGAAGGACGACACTCCCTGGAATCCAGACCCGAACGAGAGGCGGCAGGTCGGCAGCAAGCGGGCCGGACGCCTGGTCGACGCCAAGCACGGCTACATCGGTGAGAGAACAGAACCCGAGTCCATCGGATATGAGGTCGGCATCTCCGGCGGTGCGGCGTCCGCCGAGGAGGCGGCCATGCATGTGATCGACGAGTTCGAGGAGATTGACTGACGTGCCGTTGTACCCCGAGATAGAGCCCTACGAGTCCGGTCTGCTCGACGTCGGTGACGGCAACAGCATCTACTGGGAGGTGTGCGGCAACCCGGCCGGCAAGCCGGCCGTCTTCCTTCACGGTGGGCCGGGCGGCGGGTCGACACCCGTGGCGCGGCGGTTCTTCGACCCCGATCGGTACCGCATCATCTTGTTCGATCAACGCGGGTGTGGACGCAGCGTCCCCCACGCCAGTGCTCCCGACGCGGATCTGTCCACCAACACGACCTGGCACCTCGTGGCCGACATCGAACGATTGCGCGTGCACCTCGGCGTCGACCGGTGGCTCGTGTTCGGCGGCTCGTGGGGCAGTGCGCTCGCGCTCGCCTACGCCGAGACTCACCCCGAGGCAGTGACGGAATTGGTGCTGCGTGGTGTTTTCACCCTGCGGCGCACGGAACTGGACTGGTACTACAACGGGGGTGCGGGTTCGTTCGCCCCCGAGTGGAGGGAACGGTTCCTTGCCCCTCTCGGCGGTGCGGGCTTCACGGGGGACGCGATCGCGGCCTACAGCAGGTTGTTGTTCGACCCCGACCCGGGCGTTCACGGGCCTGCAGGTGTCGCCTGGACGAAGTGGGAGGCGGCGACCGTCAACCTGCACTACGACCAGGATCTTGTCGATGCCTTCGGCGACCCCAGGTTCGCCGTCGCCTTCGCCCGCATCGAGAACCACTACTTCCTCAACGCCGGATGGCTGCGGGAAGGACAGTTGATCGCCGAGGTGAGCAAGATCACCCACATTCCGGGCGTGATCGTTCAGGGACGTTACGACATCGCCTGCCCGCCGGTCACGGCCTGGGACTTGTGGCGCGCCTGGCCACAGGCCGATCTGCGCATTGTCGACTGCGGGCATTCGGCCACCGAGCCCCTGATCGCAGCCGAACTCGTTGCTGCCACCGACCGGTTCGCGTCCTGAGCCATGGCGCGGCTCGACGCGTGGTTGTGGGCTGTGCGCGTCTACAAGACACGGTCGGCTGCTACCGCGGCGGTCCGCGGGGGACACGTGCGGGTCGATGACAAGCTCGCCAAGGCGTCCCAGCGGGTGGTGGCGGGTCAGGTCCTCCGCGTCCGGCGGGACCAGTCCGAGCGTCTCATCGAAGTCGTGGACGCCTCCCTCGAGAAGCGCGTCGGGGCGCCGCTCGCGCAGGCCGCGTTCATCGACCGCACCCCGGTGATCCCCTCGATCCCCGAGATGTCGGGTCGGGTTGCCGTTCGCGACCGCGGCGCCGGCAGACCTACCAAGCGCGAGCGCCGCGATATCGACAGGCTCCGAGGCCGCTGAGCTCTCCGTCCGCCCCGAACCCGGCTGCGTCGCGGGGCGCCCCGGCGTAGGATGGGCCGGTACCCGAACCTGGAGGATGACCTGAATCCCACCGAACCGGTGCCCGACGTGACGGCCACGCGCCGCTTCTCGGTGCCCGCCACCATCGACATGGTCAACGTTCTCGGGCCGCGGGATGAATTTCTGAAGTTGCTTGAGCGCGACTTGGACGCGGACATCCACGCGCGGGGAAACATCATCACCCTGGACGGGTCCCCGGCTGCCGTGACTGCGGCGGCCGAGGTGCTCACCGAGATGGTGACGATCTTGCGCACGGGTCAAGGGCTCACCTCGGACAGCGTCGAACACGTAGTGGCCATGACCTTGGCTGCCGACCAGGTTCGCCCGGCCGAGGTGTTGACGCAGAACATCCTGTCGAACCGCGGTCGGACTATCCGGCCGAAGACGCTCAACCAGAAGCGCTATGTGGACGCCATTGACGCCCACACCGTCGTGTTCGGGATCGGCCCCGCAGGCACCGGCAAGACCTATCTCGCGATGGCCAAGGCTGTCCAGGCGCTGCAGCGCAAGGACGTCAATCGCATCATTCTCACTCGGCCCGCGATCGAGGCGGGCGAGAGGCTCGGGTTCCTGCCCGGCACCCTCAGCGACAAGGTCGATCCGTACCTCCGGCCGCTATACGACGCGCTGCACGACATGGTCGACCCCGAATCGGTTCTGCGCCTGCTGACGGCCGGAACGATCGAGGTCGCCCCGCTGGCGTACATGCGCGGCCGCACGCTGAACGACGCCTTCATCATCCTGGACGAGGCTCAGAACACCACGATGGAACAGATGAAGATGTTCCTCACCAGGCTCGGGTTCGGTTCCCGCATGGTCGTCACGGGTGACGTCACGCAGGTCGATTTGCCCAGCAGCACCAGATCTGGGTTGCGCGAGGTGACCGGCATCCTGGACGGCCTCGAAGACATCGCGTTCTGCACCCTGACCAGTCAGGACGTGGTGCGCCATCGCCTGGTCGGCCGCATCGTGGCCGCTTACGACCGGTACGAGTCCATCGATCTCGGGGGGCGGCGATGATCGACGTCAACAACGAGTCCGGTATCGCCGTCGACGAGTTGCGGCTCATCACGCTGGCGCGATTCGCGCTCGATCAGTTGCGGATTCACCCACTGGCCGAACTCTCGATCGTGCTCGTGGACGAGGAGACGATGGCCGCCTATCACGTCAAATACATGGACGAGTCCGGTCCGACCGATGTGCTGAGCTTCCCGATGGACGAGATGCGTCCCCCCAAAGGTGGAGAGGAGTCGCCGCCCGGAACCCTCGGCGACATCGTCCTGTGCCCGGCCGTGACGGCGCGACAGGCAGCCGAGCACGGCCGCACGCCCGATGGTGAGGCGGACTACCTGCTGATTCACGGCCTGTTGCACCTGCTCGGGTACGACCACCACGATCCGGCCGAGAAGGCCGAGATGTTCGGGCTCACCGACAAGATCATCGCCTTGTGGGACGCGACCGCCGAGTCCGGGCCGGAGCACGGTCTGCCTGACCAGCGTGGGTCCCGGCCGTGACCCAGACGCACTGGATCCTGCTCGTGGTCGCGGTCGGGTGCGTGCTGGTGGCAGCGCTCTTCGCGCTCACCGAGGCCGCCCTGCAGTCGATGTCCAAGAGCCGTGCCGAGCAACTGGTGGCCGACGAGCGTCCCGGCGCTCACCGCCTTCACACCATCACCGAAGACCCAGCCCCCTACCTCAACACCGCACTCTTCCTCCGGGCGCTGTTCGAGATAGCGGGCGTCGTGCTCGTGTCCGTGATCGTCTTCGATTACTTCACCGAACTGTGGCAACGCATTCTGCTGCCCACGGTGATGATGGTCGTGGTGTCGTTCATCGGCCTCGGGGTCGCGGCGCGGACCCTGGGCCGCCAGCATGCCGACAAGGTCGCCCTGGCGGCGTCCCTGCCGATCAGCGCGCTGAACACCGTGCTCGGCCCGATCCCGCAGTTGATGATCATGATCGGCAACGCCCTCACGCCCGGTCGCGGGTTCACCGACGGCCCGTTCTCCTCCGAGGCTGAGCTGCGCGAACTCGTGGACATGGCCGAGGCCAACTCGCTCATCGAGGCTGCCGAGCGGCGCATGATCCACTCGGTCTTCGAACTGGGTGACACGATCGTCAAGGAGGTCATGGTCCCTCGCACCGAGATGGTGTCCATCGAGTCCGGAAAAACCTTGCGACAAGCAGTTTCGTTGGCGCTGCGTTCGGGATTCAGCCGGATCCCCGTCGTCGGTGACGACCTTGACGACATCGTGGGCGTCCTGTACCTCAAGGACGTCATCCGCCGCATGTACGACAACCCACAGGCGCAGACCAGCGAGACGGTCGAGTCCCTGTCCCGGCCGGCGACGTTCTGCCCCGACTCCAAGCCCGTGGACGCTCTCTTGCGCGAGATGCAGCGCAACCGCAGCCACGTCGTGATCGTGATCGACGAGTTCGGAGGCACCGCCGGCCTCGCCACGATCGAGGACATTCTGGAGGAGATCGTCGGCGAGATCGTCGACGAGTACGACGAGGAGATCCCGCCCTATGTCGAGACCGGCGACGGTCGGTTCCGGGTGTCGTCCCGGTTGGGGGTGGACGACCTGGGCGAACTGTTCGGCCTGAAGGTCGACGACGATGATGTCGACACGGTGCTCGGGCTCATGGCGAAGGAACTCAACAGGGTGCCGATCCCGGGCTCCGTGGTGCACTGGGAGGGCCTCGAACTCGTGGCCGAGCGCGGCACCGGTCGGCGGCACTCGATCCGCACCGTGCTGGCGCGGCAGGTGGAGACGACCGACGAGGAGGATCCCGGAGTCGCGGCGGCGGCGCGCCTGGCCCAGGAGTCCGCGGAGCGGGCGTCATGAGCGGCGGCGATCACAGATCAGGGTTCGCGTGTTTCGTAGGACGCCCGAATGCCGGCAAGTCCACCTTGATGAACGCGATCGTGGGGCAGAAGGTCGCCATCGCGTCGTCCAAGCCCCAAACGACCCGCCATGCCATCCGTGGCATCCTGACCCGGAGTGATGCCCAACTAGTCATCATCGACACCCCCGGGCTGCATCGCCCCCGGACCTTGCTGGGGGAACGCCTCAACGACGTCGTCCGCCAGACGTGGACGGAGGTGGACGTCGTCGGCGTGTGCCTGCCGGCGAACGAGCGCATCGGCCCCGGCGACCGCTTCCTCGTGGGTGAGATCGCGGCACTCCCGAAGCCGCCCAGATTGGTGGCTGTGGCGACGAAGTCCGACCTGGTTCAGCCGGCCCGGATGATCGAACACCTCGTGGCGATCCAGGCGCTGCAGGACGAACTGAACATCGAATGGGCTGAGATCGTTCCGGTGTCGGCGGTGACCCAAGAGCAGGTCGGCGTGCTGACCGATCTGCTGGTGGGTTTGCTGCCGTTCGGCCCGCCCCTGTACCCCGACGGTGAGATCACCGACGAGACGGACGAGACGCTGATCGCGGAACTGATCCGAGAGGCGGTGCTGGAGGGCGTCCGGGACGAACTGCCGCATTCGATCACCGTTGTCATCGACGAGATGGGCATGCGCGAAGGCCGCCCAGAGCACAAGCCGCTGATGGACATCTATGCGTCCCTCGTGATGGAGCGCGACTCCCAGAAGGGCATCGTCATCGGTCACAAGGGGGAGCGTCTGCGGTCCGTCGGGCAGGCCGCCCGCTTGCAGATCGAGCGCCTGCTCGGAACTCCCGTCTATCTCGACCTCAAGGTCAAAGTGCTGAAGGACTGGCAACGCAACCCGAAGCACCTCAACCGGTTGGGGTTCTGATCGGCCACGTGAACAATGCCCGGAGTCGTCGTCGCACACTGTCCGGTTCTTGGTTCGCTCGTTCGACAACCGCGCCGCGGGCTGGTTAAAGTACATCCATGTTCCGGGTGAGCCTCCTCCTTGGCCGCCGCAGCGGGGCCTGACCACAGGCCACCCTCGCTGCGGAGTTCTCACGCGCCTGGCCATCCGAACAGCGAGGACACCCAGATGAACACAACACCCTTCGGCACCCGCTCCCAGAGCAAGCCCGTGCAACAACCCAGCCCCATGCCGTTCTGGCGGTACACCGCCTTCGAACCCGTGAAGGTCCCCGATCGCACCTGGCCCGACCAAACGATCACGAAGGCGCCGCGGTGGCTGTCGACCGACCTGCGGGACGGCAACCAGGCGCTGATCGATCCGATGACGCCCTCGCGTAAGCAGCGGATGTTCGACCTGCTCGTCCGCATGGGCTACAAGGAGATCGAGGTCGGGTTCCCATCGGCGTCCCAGATGGACTTCGACTTCGTCCGGAAGCTGATCACCGAGGGCCGGATCCCCGAGGACGTGAGCATCACCGTCCTCACCCAGGCCCGCGAGGATCTGATCGAACGCACCGCCCAGTCTCTGGTGGGTGCGAACAAGGCGAACATCCACATGTACAACGCGACGGCGGAGTTGTTCCGGCGCGTGGTCTTCAACATCACGGCCGAGGAATGCATCGGCATGGCGACCCGGGGCACCGAATGGGTCGTCAAGCACGCTGAGAAGTACTTGGGTGACGTGGCCTTCGGCTATCAGTACTCTCCCGAGATCTTCACCCAGACGCCGACCGAGTTCGCCGTCGAGGTGTGCAACAGGGTGGCCGACGTGTGGCAACCCAGTGCCGAGCGCGAGATCATCTTCAACCTGCCGGCCACGGTCGAAATGTCGACCCCCAACACCTACGCCGACCAGATCGAGTACTTCGGACGGCATATCAACAATCGTGAGTTCGTCACGATCTCGCTGCATCCCCACAACGACCGGGGCACTGCAGTCGCTGCAACCGAACTGGGGCAGATGGCCGGCGCCGATCGCGTCGAGGGCTGCCTGTTCGGGCATGGTGAACGAACTGGCAACGTCTGCCTGGTGACCCTGGGCATGAACCTGTTCAGCCAGGGCATCGACCCGAAGATCGACTTCTCCGACATCGACGAGATCCGTCGCACCGTCGAGTACTGCACCGGCCTGCCGGTCCACCCGCGCCACCCTTACGCGGGGGATCTGGTCTACACCGCCTTCTCGGGTTCTCACCAGGACGCCATCAAGAAGGGGCTGGAGGTCCTGGAGCGGGCCGCGTCCGCCGAGGGCAAGAACCTGCACGAGATTGCGTGGCAGGCTCCGTACCTGCCGATCGACCCCCATGACGTGGGGCGCACGTACGAGGCCGTGATCCGCGTCAACGCGCAGTCCGGCAAGGGTGGCATGGCGTACATCATGAAATCCGAGCACAAGCTGGACATGCCGCGGCGGCTGCAGATGGAGTTCTCGCGGGTCGTCCAGGCGCACGCCGACACCGAGGGCGGCGAGGTGTCGCCAGATCAACTGTGGGAGATCTTCGAAACCGAGTACCTGACGCCTACGACCCCGCTGGAGGTCTTGAAGTGCTCCAACCTCTCGAACGGTGACGGCTACTCGATCCGCACGCTCGTCCGGCAGGACGGCGCCGAGCGGGACGTCACGGGCGAGGGCAACGGCCCGGTCTCCGCGTTCGTGGATGCCATCGCCACGCTGGGCTACTCCGTCCGCGTGCTGGACTACGTGGAACACGCGCTGACGTCCGGCGGTGACGCTCTCGCGGCGGCCTACGTCGAGGTCGAAGTGGCCATCGGTGAGGACGAACACACAGTGTGGGGGGTGGGGCTCGATCCGAGCATCGTGAACGCCTCACTGAAGGCCGTGGCGAGCGCTGTGAACCGTGCCTACCTCATCGCCGGGGTGAAGATTCCGGTGGCGCGCGCCGGCGTCTGAGTGCCGGTCTTCACCTGATGCACCTCAGGGCGGACGATTTCGGGGTCCGCCCCGAGGTGTGGCAAACTTGTGAGCTGTTGCGTTCGGCCTCCTGCCACAGGGGGTCATGGCCGAGCAGACCCACACGACCGAGATCGAAGTGACCTGTGGCACTGGCGAAGGATTGAAATGAATGAATTGATCGCGGCAGTCGAGGCCGACGCTTACAAGAGCGACCTGCCGGACTTCCGGCCCGGTGACTCCGTGAAGGTGCACGTCCGGGTCATCGAGGGTAACCGGTCCCGGATCCAGGTGTTCGCCGGTGTCGTGATCGGGCGTAACGGCGCCGGTTTGCAGTCCGCCTTCACTGTGCGCAAGGTGAGCTTCGGCGTGGGTGTCGAGCGCACCTTCCCGCTGCACTCGCCGATCATCGAGAAGATCGAGGTCGAGCGGCGCGGTGACGTCCGCCGCGCGAAGCTGTACTACCTGCGCGGGCTGAGGGGCAAGGCCGCCAAGATCAAGGAGAAGCGCGACCGCTGAGCGGCCGTGCCATCTCGTGGCTGACGACGACAGAACGCTGGATCGTCCCGACCAGGAGTCTGGCGATACTGACGCCGTGAGCACCGAAGGTTCCGGTGCCATCTCGTCCGTGACCCAGGCTCCCCGCCGCTCTCATGGCCGGACCCTCGCGAACCTTGTCAAGGAACTGGCGATCATCGTCGTCGGCGCCCTTGTGATCTCTACGGTTCTGCGGCTGTTCGTGGCGCAGATGTTCCTCATTCCGTCGGGCAGCATGGAGAACACGCTGCACGTCGACGATCGGGTCCTGGTCCAGAAAGTCGTGGCATTCACGCGCGGCGATGTCGTCGTCTTCCGTGACCCGGGCGGGTGGTTGGTGCAACAGCCGCAGAAGCAGCGGGGCATGCTCGAAGAGGCATTGATCTTTGTGGGTTTGCTGCCCGACGAGAGCGCCGAACACCTGATCAAACGGGTGATCGGCATGCCCGGCGATCGCGTTGCCTGTTGCGATGCCCAGGGAGCGGTGACGGTCAACGGTCACCCTCTGGACGAGTCCGAGTATCTGTTCAGCAACCAGGCGGGTCCCAATGCCCCGTCCGAGTTCGATTTCGACGTCACGGTTCCGGCCGGGCACATCTTCCTGATGGGGGATCACCGCAACAGTTCCCGCGACTCCCGCTGTCATCTGCGCGATGCCGACACCGGCGGGGGCGCCGCCTTCGTGCCGATGTCGGCCGTTGTCGGCTCCGCCAAGCAGGTGGTGTTCCCGTTCGCTCACTGGAAGGGACTGAGTCCGCCCGCGACCTTCGCCGGTGTCCCGGCACCACAATCGGTGCCCGAACAGGCGGTTATCACCAACGCCGGCCCCGGCTGCTGATGGCCTTCGTCATTCGCCGGGACGCCGGCATCTACGGGTATGAACGGGCCCTGCGGAGAGCGGGCTTCGCTGCTGTCGCCGGGGTCGACGAGGCAGGCAGGGGCGCCTGCGCCGGTCCGCTGGTTGCCGGGGCGGTGATTCTGCCCGAGCGGCCCGTCAAGGCATTGTCGGGGCTGGCCGACTCCAAGCTACTGACCGCAACCACGCGTGAGCGTCTCTACGACGCGATCACGAGCAACGCGCTCGCGTGGTCGACTGCCTTCGTCCCGCCCGCCGAATGCGACCGGCTGGGGATGCACGAGGCGAATCTGGAAGCCTTGCGGCGCGCCGTCCTGCGGCTGCAAGCCGCGCCCGATTTCGTGCTCAGTGACGGATTCCCGGTTCCCGGCCTCGGGGCTTCTAACCTGGCGGTCTGGAAAGGCGACCGGGTCGCAGCCTGCGTCGCCGCGGCATCCGTCGTGGCCAAGGTGACTCGCGACCGGGTCATGACCAAGGCGTCCGAGACCTGGCCGGACTACGCCTTCGAAGTACACAAGGGCTACTGCACGCCGCTGCATCAGGAGAGGCTGGACGCGCTCGGCCCGTGCGAGATCCACCGCATGTGCTTCCACAACGTCGCCCGCACCGTCCGTGCCGTTGCCGACCGCGATATGGTGGCGGGGACATGAGCACCGAAGACTTGGAACAGTACGAGAGCGACCTCGAACTGCAGTTGTACCGCGAGTACAAGGACGTCGTGGGCATCTTCACCTATGCCGTCGAAACCGAGCGTCGCTTCTATCTCTGTAACGCCGTCGACCTGAAGGTGCGAACCGAGGGCGGCGATGTGTACTACGAGGTGTCGATGGGGGACGCCTGGGTGTGGGACATGTTCCGGCCCGCACGCTTCGTCAAGAGCGCGAAGGTGCTCACGTTCCGTGACGTGTCGATCGAGGAGATCGCCCACAGTGATCTGCAGGTTCCAGAAGGCGGCTCCCACCGCTGACGCTCTCGCCCTGACGGCAGCGCACTTGTTGGAATTCGTGAAGCGTGACCGTTCCGTGACGGCCGTTTCACCACCCGCATGCTCTCGCCGGTGATATCAACAAGCCATGGACTGCCTATTCTGCAAGATCGTCGCCGGTGAGATCCCGTCGCGGCGGGTGTACGAGGACGACGTCGCGATCGCGTTCCTGGACATCGGCCCGTGGCATCCGGGGCACACGCTGGTGATTCCGAAGCGGCACCTGGCCGACCTCGCGGGTGCGCCGGACGCGCTGACAGAGATCGCCCCTGCCATCGACGCAACCGCCGCGCTGCTGCGCGACAGGCTCGGCTGTGACGGCATGAACCTGCTGTCCAACCAGGGCGCGGTGTCGGGGCAGGAGGTGCTTCACTTCCATGTGCATCTGATCCCGAGATACGCACGAAACGCAGGCATGCGCGCCTTGTTCAAGAAGGAGGCCAACATCGACGTCGCTGCCATTCACCGCCGGATCGTCGGCTGACCCAATCGTGCGGTGCCGCGCTCAGGCCCCGTGGGGTTCGCTGAGCAGCCAATCGACCGCTGCCGCGAAGCCGTCCTCGCTGTTGGGTGGGGCAACCCAATCGGCGACGGCTTTAACCTTGTCAGACGCGTTCCCCATCGCGATGCCGATTCCCGCGCCCGAGATCATCTCCAGATCGTTGTCGCCGTCACCGATGGCCACTGTGTGCTCCGGCTGAATGCCGAGAGGTGCCAGCGCGGCCCGGATCCCGCCCCACTTGGACACCCCTCGCGCCGCCACCTCCAGGTAGTCGGGGCGCGACACGACACCGGTGACGTCGGCCGGCAGCCTGCCTTGGGCGGTCGGGATCAGGTGGACGTCATCCTCTTCGGCGATCACGCACAGCTTGGCGGGGACCTGCCCGACATCAGCCCACGACGCCACCCTCGTGGCCCGGACCCCGGTGATGTCCTCCTCCTGGCCGACCATCCGGTCGCCGGTCTGCACGAACCAATCGCTGGCCGTGTACCACGAGACCCACAGCCCCATCGTCCGGGCCATGCGCGTCACCTCCATCGCCGAGGCCGTGGTGATTGGGCGCTCCCCGGTGTCGCGGAGCGTGCCCCGGTCGCCCCAGGTGCCCCACACGGCGCCCTGGCAGGCGACGATCGGCTCACCGGCAAGCCCGAGGTCCCGCCCGAACTGCGCCAGTGCCAGTGGAAACCGGGCGCTGGCAAGCACAACGCGGACACCGGCCGCCTGCAGTGCCGCGACCGCCGCGAGCGTACCGGGTGTCACACGGTGTTCGGGGTCGATGAGTGTCCCGTCCACGTCGATCGCAACGGCTGTCACTGGGGTTGCCACCATGCCGGGCACCGTACGCCATCCGGATGGGAAATAGTGGGCACATGGACGTCACGGAACAGATTCGCCGCCGCTGGAGCCCCAAGCAGTTCGACCCGGACCACCGGGTGTCCGAAGACGAGGTGGAAGCGCTGCTGGAGGCTGCCAGGTGGGCGCCGAGCGGTCGCAACCGGCAGCCGTGGCGCTTCGCGATCGCGCATCGCGGTGATCGGTTGCACACCGCGCTCGCACCGGCCATCAGTGCGGCAGGATCCGACTGGGCCCTCACGGCGTCGCTCCTGGTCGTGAACATCGTGCAGGATGAGAAGTCGTCGACCGGTGTGTACGACCTCGGCGGCGCGGTGCAGCACATGGTGCTGCAAGGGGTGGACATGGGGCTGAAGAGTCGCGTGTTCAAGAGCTTCGATCGGGCCGCGGTTGCTGCCCAACTCGCGCTGGCACCGGACGAAGCGCCGTTCACCATCACGGCGTTCGGGATCGCGGCGCCCGGCCTGCCCGAGCCGTCGCGGGAGCGCAAGTCCGTGTCCGAGATCAGGGCGAACTAGTCGTCCCGCCTTCTGGCGGTTCCACATCTCGGGACCCTGCGTCCGGTTCTTGACACGACCGGCAGGATGCGGGATTGTGGACGCGTGCCAAGGAACATCATCGTAGGAAGCTGCGTGTCAGCGAGGTAGAAACCTCCGCCGACACGCTCCCTCGCCTGCCTTCGGGTAGCGGGGGTTTTTTCTTGCAGCTGGCACTGCTCAACGACTACTCAGAAGGAGAAACAATGGCTGAGGAACAGATCCTCACCGGGGCCCAGGCGTTGGTCGAGTCGCTCGAGCGTGTCGGTGTAGAGGTCGTGTTCGGCATTCCCGGGGGCGCGATCCTGCCGTCGTACGATCCCCTGTTCGACTCCAAGCTCGTGCGCCATATCCTCGTCCGGCACGAGCAGGGCGCCGGGCATGCCGCCGAGGGGTACGCGATGGTCACCGGCAAGGTCGGTGTTTGCATCGCCACGTCCGGTCCGGGTGCGACGAACCTCGTCACGGCAATCGCGGACGCCTACATGGACTCGGTCCCGATGGTCGCCATCACCGGGCAGGTCGCCAGCGCGGCGATAGGCACCGACGCCTTCCAGGAGGCCGACATCCGGGGCATCACGATGCCCATCACCAAGCACAGCTTCCTGATCACCGAGACAGCAGAGATCCCGAAGGCGATAGCAGCGGCGTTCCGCATCGCTTCCACCGGACGTCCCGGCCCCGTGCTCGTTGACATCGCCAAGGACGCCCAGGCCGGCAGCGCGCCGTTCGTGTGGCCGGACGAAGTCGACCTGCCGGGCTATCACCCGGTGACCAAGCCGCACAACAAGCAGATCCGCGAGGCCGTTCGGCTCATCTCCGAGTCGCGCAAGCCCGTCCTGTACGTGGGCGGTGGAGTGCTCAAGGCCGATGCGGCTGCCGACCTGGCTGAGCTTGTCAAGAACACCGGCATCCCGATCGTCACAACGCTCATGGCGCGGGGGGCGCTGCCTGACAGCCACCCGCTGCACATGGGCATGCCCGGCATGCACGGTACGGTCGCGGCGGTGGGCGCACTCCAGCGGGCCGACCTGCTGGTCGCGCTGGGAACTCGGTTCGACGACCGCGTGACCGGCAAGCTGTCGACGTTCGCGCCAGGAGCCAAGGTCATCCACGCCGACATCGACCCGGCTGAGATCTCGAAGAACAAGGTGGCCGACGTCCCCATCGTGGGTGACCTGAAGGAGGTCCTCTCCGAACTCAACGGCATGCTCCGCGGCGCGGACCTGCCCGACTTCGGCGCCTGGGTGTCCTACCTCACCGCGCTGAAGCAGAAGTACGCCGTCGCGGTCGAGCCGACGAAGGACGGCATGCTGTCGCCCGAGTACGTGATCAAGCGAATCGGCGAGATCTCAGGCCCCGACACCTACTTCGCGTCCGGTGTCGGCCAGCACCAGATGTGGGCAGCGCATCTCCTGCCCTTCGAAAAGCCCGGCAGGTGGCTGAACTCCGGGGGTGCGGGCACGATGGGGTACTGCGTCCCGGCGGCGATGGGAGCCCAGGTCGGACGACCCGATGCGGTGGTTTGGGGCATCGATGGTGACGGCTGCTTCCAGATGACCAACCAGGAGTTGGTCACGTGTGCCCTCGAAGGCATCCCCATCAAGATCGCCGTCATCAACAATCAGTCGCTCGGCATGGTCCGCCAATGGCAGACGCTGTTCTACGACAAGCGGTACTCGAACACGGACCTGAAGTCGCTGCGCGTTCCGGACTTTCCCAAGCTCGCCGAGGCCATGGGCGCCGTGGGACTTCGGGCCGAGACGGTCGAGGACGTCGATCGCGTCATCAACGAGGCCATGGCCATCACCGACAGGCCCGTCGTTGTCGAGTTCGTCGTGCACAAGGACGCGATGGTGTGGCCGATGGTGGCTGCGGGCACCAGCAACGATGACATCAAGATCGCCAAGGACTTGGCTCCGGCCTGGGATGAGGAGGAACTGTGAGGATCCACACGCTGAGCGTTCTCGTCGAGAACAAGCCGGGCGTCCTGGCGCGGATCGCGGGACTGTTCGCACGGCGCGGCTACAACATCGAGTCGCTTGCCGTCGGCCCGACCGAGACGCCCGAACTGGCGCGCGTCACGTTGCAGGTGTCCGTCGAGTCGCAATTGGTGCTGGAACAGATCACCAAGCAACTCAACAAGTTGGTCGAGGTGATCAAGATCGTCGAACTGGAGGAGGGTGCGGCCGTCCACCGCGAGTTGATCCTCATCAAACTCAAGGCGGATCCGGCCACGCGCAGCCAGATCATCGAGATCGTGCAGTTGTTCCGAGGCAAGACCGTGGACGTCCACAAGGACTCCATGACCATCGAGGCCACCGGAAGCCCCGATAAGTTGGCCGCGTTGCTTGAGATGCTGCAGCCTTACGGGGTGCGCGAACTCGTTCAGTCGGGTCTCGTGGCGCTCGGCCGTGGCAGCCGCTCACTGACAGAAAAGCCGAAGTTCGACAGGCTCCGGCGCATCAACTGACAACCGAAGGAATCCCACAATGGCAAAGATGTACTACAACGACGACGCCGACCTGGCCGTCATCCAGGGCCGAAGCGTCGCGGTGATCGGTTACGGCAGCCAGGGTCACGCCCACGCGCTGTCGCTGCGGGATTCCGGCGTTGACGTCCGGGTCGGGCTAAAGGAGGGCTCGAAGAGCCGCGAGAAGGCTGAGGCCGAAGGTCTGCGAGTCGTCTCGGTCGAGGATGCCGTGTCCGAGGCCGATGTCATCATGATCCTCGTTCCCGACCAGGTGGCGCGGAAGGTCTACGCCGAGTCCATCGCCCCGAACCTGCAGGCGGGCGACGCGATCTTCTTCGCTCACGGTTTCAACATCCGGTTCGGCTACATCGAAGCCCCGGCCGGTGTGGACGTCTGCATGGTCGCACCCAAGGGTCCCGGCCATCTGGTGCGGCGCGAGTACGCCGAAGGACGCGGGGTGCCGGTGCTCGTGGCCGTCGAGAAGGACGAGAGCGGCAATGCCTGGCCTCTCACCTTGTCGTACGCGAAGGCGATCGGTGGTCTGCGCGCCGGCGGCATCGAGACCACGTTCACCGAAGAGACGGAGTCCGACCTGTTCGGTGAGCAGGCCGTGCTCTGCGGCGGACTGTCGAAGCTGATCCAGGCGGGTTTCGAGACTCTGGTCGATGCGGGGTACCAGCCCGAGATCGCCTACTTCGAGTGCCTGCACGAGATGAAGCTCATCGTCGACCTGATCTACGAGGGTGGCATCGCGAAGATGCGCTGGTCGATCTCCGACACCGCCGAGTACGGCGACTACGTGTCCGGCCCGCGGATCGTCGACGACGAGACCCGCAAGCACATGCGCGAGGTTCTGGCCGACATCCGCAGCGGGGCGTTCGCCGAGAAATTCATCGCCGATCAGGACAACGGCGCGCCCGATTTCAAGGCTCGCCGTCAGGCCGAGGAGACCCATCCGATCGAGGCGACAGGGCGTCAACTCCGGGGACTCATGTCCTGGGTCAAGGGCCACGATTCCGACTACGTTGAAGGCACTGCCGCTCGCTGATCTCCCTGTCGCGCGGGACCCCTGAACACCGACCGGAAGACCCGCACCCGAACTCGCCTCGGCCCACAAGGCCGGGGCGAGTTGGCGTTCACCCCGCGGGTGGCGGTCGGGTGTGACAAGTCGTCCCCGCGTCGTGTCGGAGGCGCTCAGATCGGCCACTCTCCGGCGTTCACGGGACTATTTGTCACGCCGCGGTGCTGCGCGGGCAGGTGGCGGTCGGGTGTGACAAGTCGTCCCCGCATCGTGTCGGAGGCGCTCAGATCGGCCACTTTTTGGCGTTCACGGGACTATTTGTCACGCAGCGGTGCTGCGCGGGCAGGAGTGATTGCTTCAAGGGAGTCGTCCATGGCCGGAGCGGCGCTTCGGGCCTGTGGCATTCTGTGACGCGTGCCCGTCGCCTCTCCCGCCGTTCTCGGTCTAACCGCTGCAGAAGTAGCCGAGCGGGTGGCCGACGGTCGGCAAAATGTGCTCCCGCCCCGCAGTGGCCGCACGACAGGGGAGATCGTCCGGGCGAACGTCTTCACCCGGATCAACGGCCTGCTGGCGGTGCTGCTGGTGCTCGTGCTGAGCACGGGTTCGTGGATCAACGGGACGTTCGGCTTCCTCATCATCTTCAACTCGATCATCGGCATCATCCAGGAGCTCAGGGCGAAGCGGACGCTCGATAACCTCGCCGTCGTGGGCGAAGCCCGACCCAGCGTGCGTCGCGACGGTCAGTCGGTGGTCATCAGCCGGGAGAGCCTGGTGCTGGACGACCTGGTCGAGATCGGGCCCGGCGACCAGGTCGTGGTGGACGGTGAGGTGGTCGCCGCCGACTACCTCGAACTCGACGAATCCCTGCTCACGGGTGAGAACGATCCGGTGCCCAAGGCCCCAGCGGACCAGGTGATGTCGGGCAGCTTCATCGTCTCCGGCACGGGCGTCTACCGCGCGACGAAGGTCGGGGCACAGGCCTACGCCGCCCAACTCGCGGCGGAGGCCGCCAAGTTCTCGCTCACCAGGTCGGAGCTGATGGGCGGGATCAACAAGATCCTGAAGCTGATCACGTTCCTGCTCGTACCGGTCGCGATCGCGACCATCTACACGCAATGGCAGTACGCCCACGATTGGCGGCGCGCAGTGCTCCGGATGGCCGGAGCGCTGATCCCGATGGTCCCCGAAGGGCTCGTGCTGCTGACGTCAATTGCGTTCGCCTTGGGTGTGATCCGGCTGGGACAACGAAAGTGCCTGGTCAACGAACTGCCTGCGATCGAGGGTTTGGCCCGAGTGGATGTCGTGTGCGCCGACAAGACAGGCACCCTGACTGCGGCAGGAATGGATCTGGACGCCGTCCGGTCGGTCGGGCCCCTCAGCGAGGCCGAACTTCGCGTCACGCTCGCCAACCTCTTCGCCGCCGACCCGCGGCCCAACGCCAGCCTGCAGGCGATCGGGGACGTCGTGGGCAGCCCCGACGAGCCGTGGCCCGTATTGGCGCGGGCGCCGTTCACCTCCGCCAAGAAATGGTCAGGGGTCACGTTCGCCGGAGCGGGCAACTGGGTGTTGGGAGCGGCAGACGTCCTGGTCCCGGACACAGCCGTGGACGCCGAGGCTCAACAGATCGCGGGCACGGGCCTGCGCGTGCTCCTTCTCGGCCAGACCGACACCCCCGTCGACGACCCGGACGCTCCCGGTGATGTCCGCCCCCAGGGGCTGGTGGTGCTTGCGCAACGGCTGCGGCCCGATGCCAGACAGACGCTGGAGTACTTCGCCGAGCAGGATGTCGAGATAAAGGTGATCTCGGGCGACAACGCCGAGTCGGTTGCCGCAGTCACCCGCTCGCTCGGGCTCGCCGGATCCGCCGTCGACGCCCGAAAGATCCCGGTCGAGGCGGGAACCGACCTGACCGCGGCACTCGAGAAGCACACCGTTTTCGGACGTGTCACTCCGCAGCAGAAGCGGGCCATGGTCACCTCTCTCCAGAGTGCGGGGCACACAGTCGCCATGACCGGCGACGGCGTCAACGACGTCCTCGCGCTGAAGGACGCCGATCTGGGCGTCGCGATGGGGTCCGGGTCGGCTGCGAGCAGGGGAGTGGCACAGATCGTCTTGCTGGACGACAAATTCGCCACCCTTCCTCATGTCGTCGCCGAGGGACGCCGGGTGATCGGCAATATCGAGCGGGTCGCCAATCTCTTCCTCACCAAGACCATTTACTCGGTGTTGCTCGCCGTCCTGGTAGTGATCGCGCAGGTGCCGTTCCCGTTCCAGCCCATCCACATTTCGGTGACTGGGTGGTTCACGATCGGCATCCCGGCATTCCTGTTGTCTTTGGCGCCCAACAACGAACGCGCACAGCCCGGGTTCGTGGAGCGGGTGATGCGGCTGGCGCTGCCCTCGGGCGTGATCGTGGGGACTGCCGCCTTCGTCACCTACATGTTGACTCGCCCCGCGGACCCTGACGGGCAGGTGGCGATTCAGTCGAGCACGGCCGCACTGACGACACTAATCATCTCGGCCACGTGGCTGCTGTGCGTGGTGGCCCGCCCGCTGCGACTGTGGAAGGTCGGGCTGATCCTCGGGTCGGTGGCAGCGTATCTCGCCATCTTCCTGTTCCCCTACACGCGGCCGCTGCTGCAACTGGACATCTCGAACACTTCCATGATGATGACTGGGTTCCTCGTCGGGGGCATCGGCGCGGCGCTCGTCGAGATCGCGTGGTGGGTCACGGGAGCGATCTACGGCAGTCGTCGGCGGGTTTGGCACTTGGACGATGAGGATGCGCCTGTGCAGGTCGGAGCCGGGCGGGCGGCGTCGCGCCGACAGGGGCCGAGCTCAGGCCGAGATCCAGAACTCGCGCTCCCGGGCGAGGTTGGCACGGGCGGCACGCTCCCAGGTGTCGCGGGCGAGCGGCGTCCGGAACAGGGAGTCGAGGGCGAGTAAGCGGTCCAGGACCTTGACGCGGCCCTCGCGCCACAGTTCGTCCGGGACATGGGCGTACTCCATGCGGACGTCGCGCACATAGACGTCGTACCGGCCGGGAACGGCACCGAGAATCGCGAGATCGGCGTCGCTCAGGTGGACGCCGGCCTCATCGTCCGGGTCCGGGTCATGGTTCGCGGTGACGCGGACGAGGCGTGCCACCTCGGCTACCTCGACAGCCGGCAGCGCTCCCGGCAGCAGGCTCTCGACCAGTTGGGCGGACGCCTCCTCGTCCGCCCCCGGGCGCCCCTCGTGCACCGCGTCGTGGAACCACGCGGCCAGCACCGTCGGTCGGGCCGCCCCGAGTTCGGTGAGCCGGTCGAGGACGAAGGCGAGATGACGGGCGTCGTGGTAGTGGCGATGATCCTCGGTCCACCGACGCAGCAGCCCGTCGCCGAGCGCGGTCAGCCCGGGCAGGGTCGACTCCCAGGCGCACGTGAGCCCGGGGACGACTGCCGCGCGTTTGGGCGTCCGTGCCGGGCCGCGCACGCGCAACCCGGAGGCCAGCAGGCGCCGGATGAGTTCGGTCTCGCGCACCGCCTCGGCGCCGAGCGCCACGAGGTCGTCGTACCTGCGCTGGGGGACGTCGTAGTGGTCATGGTCGAACGCCCGGGGCGGGATCTCGGCCCGGCGGGCGAAGATGTGCAACTCGGCGAGGGAGACGTCCGAGATGAGGTGCGAGAACAGGGTCCCGTGCGCCGGCCACCGCGGCGGGTCGATCAGGACGGCCATGGGTGGTCGTCAGGTCAGGCGCGCCGCGATCGCGTCGCCGACCGCGGTGGTGCTGCGCCCCCCGGTGCGCTCGGCGATGTCGGCCGAGACGGCGTCGTTGATGCGGGCGGCATTGGTGTGATCGCCCCAATGCTCCAGCAGCATCGCTGTGGAAAGGATCGTGGCTGTCGGATCAGCGATCTGCTTGCCGGCGATGTCAGGGGCCGAGCCGTGGACGGGCTCGAACATCGACGGGTAGGCCCGCTCGGGGTTGATGTTCGCGCTGGCGGCGAGTCCGATGCCGCCCGTCACAGCGGCGGCCAGGTCGGTGAGGATGTCGCCGAACAGGTTGTCCGTCACGAGGACGTCGAACCGCTGGGGATCCTGGACGAACGCGATCGTCGCGGCGTCCACGTGCAGGTAGTCGGTGGTGACGTCAGGGAACTCGGCGGCGACCCGTTCGAATGTCCGCAACCAGAGGCTGCCCGCGCTGACAAGGACGTTGTGCTTGTGCACCAGGGTCAGCTTCCTGCGCCGGGCCATCGCCCGGGCGAACGCGTCCCGGACAACCCGGTCGACGCCGAGCGCGGTGTTGACGCTGACCTCGGTTGCGATCTCATGCGGTGTGTCGGCCCGGACTATGCCGCCGACTCCGCAGTAGAGGCCCTCGGTGCCCTCGCGGACGACGACGAAATCGATCGGGCCCGCGCCGGTGACTTCGGGCGACAAGGGGGTGGCCGTGCCCGGGAAGTAGTGGCTGGGTCGCAGATTGACGTAGTGGTCGAACGCGAACCGCAGTTTCAGAAGCAGGCCCCGCTCCAACAGCCCGGACGGAATCGCCTTGCTCGTCGGCGCGGCGCCGACGGCCCCGAGCAGGATCGCGTCCGCTTGCCGGAGTTCAGCGAGCACCGAGTCCGGCAGTACCTCGCCGGTCCGCTGCCAGCGATCGGCGCCCAGGTCGAAATGAACGGCCGAAAACCCATCCTCACCGACGGCCGCGCGCAGGACCTTGAGTCCCTCAGCCACCACTTCGGGACCGATCCCGTCGCCCGGGATCACAGCAAGAACAGGGGTCTTCTTCTCGTCGGCCACGTGCGAAACCCTAGCGACGGGCTCGACGCGACGTACGCCGTCTCACCTGTCCGGCCTTGGAATCCCCCGCTTCGAAAATCGGCTCGGGTATAGCCTGCAGCCATGTCGTTGTCGTTCGAAATCACCCGCAAACCCACGCCCACAAGCGCCGCCGAGTTGCAGCGCATCTGGGCCGACCCCGGTTTCGGGGACTATTTCACCGACCACATGGTGACGATCGCCTACGACAGGCCCCAGGGCTGGCATGACGCCCGCGTCCACCCGTTCGGGCCGATCACGCTGCAACCTCACGCGGCCGTGCTGCACTATGGGCAGGAGATCTTCGAGGGTCTGAAGGCCTACCGCCATCCGGACGGATCGGTGTGGCTGTTTCAGCCCGAGCGAAACGCCGCACGCTTCGTCACTTCTGCGGCCCGGCTGATGATGCCCGCGTTGCCTGTGGAGGACTTCCTCGCGGCCGTCACCGAACTCGTCCGAATCGACAAGGCGTGGGTGCCGTCGGCGGAGGCCGGTGAGTACAGCCTCTACATCAGGCCGTTCATGTACGCGTCCGAGCCGTTCCTCGGTGTGCGCGCCGCCGAGAGCGTCACCTTCAACGTGATCGCGAGCCCGGTGGGGCCCTACTTCACCGGCGGCGTCAAGCCCGTCGACATCTGGGTCACCCGCAAATACTCGCGCGCCGGCAGAGGCGGCACGGGGGCGGCCAAGTGCGGCGGCAACTATGCGTCAAGCCTGATAGCGCAATACGAGGGCGACGAGCACGGGTGCAGCCAGGTCCTGTTCGCCGATGCCAACACGGGCACCGACCTCGAGGAATTGGGCGGCATGAACCTGTTCCTCGTGACCCGCGACAACCAGTTGCTGACGCCCGAGTTGTCCGGCAGCATCCTCGACGGCGTCACCAGGGGGGCGATCCTGACCGTCGCACGTGACGTTGGCCTCACACCTGTCGAGCGCCGAATCGGCGTCGCCGAACTGTACGACGGCATCGGTTCGGGTGAGATCGTCGAGGCTTTCGCGTGCGGCACAGCCGCTGTCATCACGCCCATCGGCGGCTTCACTGACGACGACGGCCCCCACCCCGTGGGCGACGGTCCTGTTCCGGCGACGCTGGCCATCCGGCAGGCGATCCTCGACATCCAATATGGGCGAGCCGCGGACAAGTACGGCTGGATGGTCCCCGTCGTCTGAGCGTGTCTGTGGGCGGGGAGCCGCCGACGGCGGACATCTCAGCCATTGAGAGTCCGGTTTGCCGGGTCGACCCGAGGGCAGACTCGGTTTGAACTTCTTCCGATCGAGGCAGGCTCATGAACGCTCTTCCCGTTGCTCCCGACACGTTCCAGGTTTTCGACACGACTCTGCGCGACGGTGCCCAGCAGGAGGGGCTGCGCCTCACGGTGCCCGACAAACTCAAGATCGCCGGGCTGCTGGACGAGTTGGGCCTGGACTTCATCGAGGGCGGGTGGCCGGGCGCCAACCCAAACGACACCGCCTTCTTCGCGGCCATGGCCGCCGGCGAGGTGAAGTTGAAGAACGCCGAACTCGTGGCCTTCGGAGCAACCAGGAAGGTCGGCGCGAAGGCGGCAGACGACCCCCAGGTGCGGGCGTTGCTCGATGCGCAGACCAACGTTGTGTGCATCGTTGCCAAGAGCCATGACGAGCACGTCTACCGGGCTCTCAACACCACGCTCGCGGAGAACTTGGCGATGGTCACCGACACGGTGACGCATCTCGTCGCCGAAGGCCGGCGGGTGTTCGTGGATTGCGAGCACTTCTTCAACGGCTTCCGGGCCAACCCGGGCTACGCGCTCGAGGTCATCCGGGCCGCAGCCGAGGCAGGCGCCGAGGTCGCCGTGTTGTGCGACACCAACGGTGGAATGCTCCCCAGTTGGATGGGCGACGTCGTTTCGTCCGCCGCTTCGATCGGGCTCGATCTCGGGGTCCACGCCCACAACGACACGGGCTGTGCGGTCGCCAACACTCTGGCCGCGGTGGAGGCCGGTGTCATGCATGTGCAGGGCACGGTGAACGGCCATGGCGAGCGCACGGGGAACGCCGACATCATTCAGGTCATCGCCAACCTGCAGTTGAAGTTCGGATGGGACGTCGTCCCGCCGGCGGCCCTGGCCGAGGCGACGCGCATCTCGCATGCCATCGCGGCCGTCACCAACGTGCCCACCAACAGCCGGGCGCCGTACGTGGGTACTTCCGCCTTCGCGCACAAGGCCGGCTTGCATGCGTCCGCCATCAAGGTGGACTCGAACCTGTACCAGCACATCGACCCGGTGCTGGTCGGCAACGACATGCGAATGTTGATCTCGGACATGGCCGGTCGCGCCAATATCCAGATCAAGGGCGGAGACCTGGGCTATGACCTCTCGGATCGCAAACTGGCCGCCGACATCACTGATCTCGTGAAACAGCGGGAGATGAACGGCTACTCCTACGAGTCGGCGGATGCGAGCTTCGAACTGTTGCTGCGCCAGCAATTGGGTCTGCCCTCGGCCGACTTCGAGGTGCACTCGTGGCGGGTGCTGACCCAGCACGAGTCGACGCCGGAGGGTGACTCCGAGGCGACCGTGAAGGTGACAGCGGGGGGAAAGACGACACGGCTGGTGGGCGAGGGCAACGGCCCGGTCAACGCCCTCGACGTCGCACTTCGGCAGTCGCTCGAGGCCACGTACCCGCAGGTGCGCGACTTCGAACTGGTCGACTACCGCGTCCGGATCCTCGAGACGTCGCACGGCACCGGTGCCATAGTGCGCACTCTGATCGACACCACCGACGGTGAACGCACTTGGACGACTGTCGGCGTCGGGACAAACGTGATCGAGGCCTCGTGGGAGGCGCTCGCCGATGCTTACCGCTGGGGGCTCATTCCTCGGGATGCGGACCCCGACGACGCTCAACTCGAGACCGAAGCGCGCGTGCCAGCGGGCGTCTGAACACTCCTTGCCGACGCGCCCGTGGGGCCGTCAGAAGATCCGGTCGAGAATGAGACGGTGCCGGTGGGGGTGAGCGTGCTCGCTGATCTCGACGGCAGCCTCCGCGACATCCTGGGCGAGAGCGACGCGCTCAGGGTTGTCGGTGTGCAGGGTCAACAGGGGTTGCCCCGCGTGCACCTGTGTTCCCACGTCCACATGGAGATGAATGCCGGCGGCCGCTTGCACCGGGTCTTCCTTGCGGGCGCGGCCGGCGCCTAGGCGCCAAGCCGCCTGGCCGATACCGAGAGCGTCGATGCGGGTGATGGCCCCCGAGTATGGCGCGGTGAGCGTGTGCTGATGGCGGGCGACGGGTAGCGGTGCGTGCGGGTCACCACCTTGGGCGCAGATCATGCGACGCCAAACGTCCATGGCGGCGCCGCTCTTCAGAGCCCGTTCGGGGTCGGCGTCGACACCGGCTGCACCGAGCATCTCCACGGCGAGGGCGAGAGTGAGTTCCACCACATCGGCGGGGCCGCCGCCCGCCAGCACCTCCACCGCCTCGGCCACTTCGAGGGCGTTGCCAGCAGTCCGGCCCAGCGGAGTGTCCATGTCGGTGATGAGCGCGACTGTGGTGACGCCCGCCGCCTTTCCGAGTTCGACCATTGTCTCGGCCAGGAGCCGAGCGTGGGACAGCGTCTTCATGAAGGCGCCGGTGCCGGTCTTGACGTCCAGGACAAGCGCGCCTGTTCCCTCGGCGATCTTCTTGCCCATGATCGAGGAGGCGATAAGCGGAATAGCCTCGATGGTGGCCGTCACATCCCGCAGCGCGTACAACTTTCGATCAGCCGGCGCCAGGCCAGCGCCCGCGGCACAGATGACGGCACCGACGTCCTCCAGTTGGGCGGTCATCTGGGCGGTGCTGAGTTCGGCGCGCCACCCGGGGATCGCCTCGAGTTTGTCCAGGGTGCCGCCGGTGTGCCCGAGCCCCCGCCCTGACAACTGCGGCACCGCAACCCCGCAAGCCGCCACGAGGGGGGCCAGCGGGAGTGTGATCTTGTCCCCGACTCCGCCGGTGGAGTGCTTGTCCGCCGTCGGCCGGGAGAGCCCGCGGAAGTCGAGGCGCTCACCCGACGCGATGATCGCGTTCGTCCACGCGGACAACTCGCCGTCGTCCAGACCCTGAAAGTAGATGGCCATCGCCAGCGCGGACATCTGTTCCTCGGCGACCCGGCCTGCGGTGTAACCGGAGATGAGCCAATCGATCTGAGCAGGGGACAGGGTCCCTCCGTCCCGCTTGATCCGAATGAGGTCCACCGTTGCGAACTCGCTCATGCGCGGAGTATTCCATCGGGCCCGGCCGGACCGCCACTGGCAACCCTTTAGGCTGTCGCCATGACATCCATGCGGTGGCGCAACGTCTTCTTCGATCTGGACGGGACTGTTGTCGACACGATCAGCCTCATCATCGATTCGCACCTGCACTCCCTGGCGGAGGTGATCGGCCCCGATCACGGTTACGGCGTGGAGGAGATCAAGTCCTGGATCGGGACGCCCATCATGACGACCTTCGAGCGCATCGTTCCCGGGCAGGCGCAGCGGATGAACGACAGCTACGTCACGTGGAACGAGGCGAACACGTCCGCGTACATCGATGTCTACCCGGGAATGCGGGAGTTGTTGGTGGATCTGACCGCGGCCGGCGCCAACGTCGGTGTCGTCACTTCCAAGCGGCGCCGCCCGGCAAGCCTGGCGCTCGAGCTGACCGGCCTGGTCGACAGCGTCCCGCTGCTGATCGCGGCGGACGATGTCACCGAGCACAAGCCCAAACCGGAGCCGCTGTACAAGGCGATGGCGGCGGTGGGCGGAGTCGCTGCCGGAAGCGTCTACATCGGCGATGCCGTGCTCGACATCCAGGCGGCCCACAACGCCGGACTGCCGGGGGTGGCCGTGACCTGGGGCGCCGCGACGGCGGAGCAATTGGCGCTCGCATCCCCCGACTTCAGCGTCGACTCGGTGGCCGAGTTGCGCGGGCTCCTGTTTCCCGAGGAGGTGGCGCGGTGAGAGTCGCACGGTTCGTCGCGGCCGGCAGGGACCCGGCGTTCGGGCTCGTGGAACTCGCGGCCGACGCCGGCCCGTACCCCGACACCATCTCGGTCATCACCGGAGACCCTTTGGCCGGAGGGCACGTGGACTACACGGGCGAGCGCGTCAACCTTGCCGATGTCCGGCTGGTGGCACCCGTCCTTCCCCGTAGCAAGGTGGTCGGGATCGGCAGGAACTACGCGGCGCATGCCGAGGAGATGAAATCCCTCCGCGTCGACCATTCCAGCCCGGACGGGATCCTGTCGTTCTTCAAGCCCAACACGTCGGTGATCGGCCCCGACGAGCCCATCGTCCACCCCGCGAAGAGCGCCGAGATCCATTACGAGGGAGAACTCGCGGTAGTCATCGGACGAATCTGCAAGGACGTCCCGCTGGAGCGGGCGGCCGATGTCATCTTCGGTTACACGGTCGGCAACGACGTCACGGCGCGCGACTGGCAGCGCGAGGACGGCCAATGGTCACGGGCCAAGGGGTCGGACACCTTCTGCCCTCTCGGGCCCTGGATCGTGACCCACTTCAGCCTCGAGGAGGTCTCAAACCTCACCATCCGTACCGCGGTTGATGGGGTGATCAAGCAGGAAGGCTCGACCGCGCTCATGCTGCATCCCGTAGCGCATCTGGTGAGCTACGTCTCGTCGTTCACCACACTGCTGCCGGGCGATGTGATCTTGACAGGGACGCCGTCGGGCGTCGGGCAGTTGCTGCCGGGACAACGCGTCGAGGTCACCATCGAGGGCATCGGAACGTTGTCGAACCCCGTGATCGCCGAGGACGGCTAGTGGGGGTCGCCAAAACCTCTCTCACCCCACCTCCGCCCGCCGTCGAATACACGCGGGTGCTGGCCGGGGGAGATTCGCCATCACTCCGGTCGCTCACCGGAGTGATGGCGGCACTGCTCGGCTATGCGCTGGTCGTGCCGCTGGCCGCCCAGTTGTTCGTGTGGGTCGCCTGGCAACTGGAAGGCCGGCCGGGTGACCACTCTGCCTATGCTCGACGCGCGATGGCGTTCGAGTTGCCGGCGGGTATGGCAGCGGTGCACCTCGCACTGGGGTTGCTGATCGCGATCGCGGTGGTGGTCTCGCTCGCCATCCACCGGATGCATCCCCGGTGGCTGCTGTCGGTGCAGCCGGGTGTCCGGTGGCGGTTTCTCGTGATCAACCTCCTTGTGGCAGCGGTGGTGCTGAACGCGGCGCTGTGGTTGTCGCGGTCCGGCACTCCATGGAATCCGCAACCGCAGGCAGACGCGTGGATCTTCCTGGTGGTGATCGTGCTGACGAGCCCCCTGCAAGCGATGGGGGAGGAGTTCCTGTTCCGGGGGTACCTGCTGCAAGCCTTCGGCGCCATGGTCCGCACCCCGTGGTTCGCGATCGTGACGTCAGCGGTGATCTTTGCGGCGCTGCACGGCGCGCAGAACCCGGCGCTGTTCTTGGACAGGCTCGGATTCGGAATCCTGGCGGGAGTGCTCGTTGCTCGGACGGGCGGCCTGGAGGCCGCGATCGCGGCACACGTGGTCAACAACATCTTCGCGTTCGGCTATGCGGCGCTTGAGTCGTCGGTTGCGCAGGTCAAGGCGGTGCAGGAGGTGGGATGGATTGACGCCGCCTTCGACGTCGGCGGCTTCGCTGCCTTCACCCTGGCCGCGCTGCTGATCGGGCGCAAGCTGCAGGTGGCCACAACCACTCCTGAAGGCCTGCCGGCACGGTCAGTTTGAGGCGCGGGCCAGGTTTCTAGTAACGTTGTCTATTGCTGGCCACGAGCCGGCAATGTGAGTGGAGACGGTTCGCCAGTTGCGACCCAGGTGGCCGATCGAGCTCGCTCACAACCATGGGGTATGGGGTAATTGGCAGCCCGACGGATTCTGGCTCCGTTAGTCTAGGTTCGAGTCCTGGTACCCCAGCGGATCGCTGCTTCGATTCGCTGGCTGATTCGGCGTTTGGTAGTGTTTTCGCGGTCTGCGCGGGGCGCTTGCTCCCCGCGTGGCACGCTAGGGCCCCGTTGTGTAGCGGCCTAGCACGCCGCCCTCTCAAGGCGGTAGCGCGGGTTCGAATCCCGTCGGGGCTACAAGGTAGATGGCCTGGTCAGACGTAAGTCTGCCAGGCCATCTCTCGCTTCCTGGTCAAGCCATCCCGCACCCGCGCCCTGGCCTCCGCGCAGGCTGTTACGGCCGTGCTCGTGATTTCGGTCACCAGATTGGTCACGCGAGGCGTTTGCGGCCCGATCCTGACCGATCTGGTGACCGAAATCACGAGGACAGCGGGCAACGGCGGCCCAACGCTGCGCCAGGTGCCCCTCAGAACGACCAAGAACACGCATCTCGGGGGTTGCCGGCGCTCAGTGGTACTTGTAGAAGCCCTCGCCGGTCTCGAGCCCGAACTTGCCTTTGTCGAGGTAGTTCTCCTTGAGCCAGCCAGCCAGGTACTGCGCCGCTGGGGCCGGGTTCGCCAGCGTGACGTTGTAGCAGGTGCGGAGCCCGACGACATCAAGGATCTGGAAGGGGCCCAGCGGGGCGCCCGTGGCGATGCGCCAAGTCTTGTCGACGTCTTCTACCTCAGCGTATCCGCCCAGGACGAGGCTGAACGCGGCTCCGTTCAGAGCATTGAGCATGGTATTGAGTACGTACCCGTCCTTCTCCTTGTGGAGTTGGATCGGCACCATGCCGATCTCCTCTGCGAACTGGACGACCCTCTCGACGACCGCCGGATCGGTGCCAGGGTGGCCCATGATCTCGGCGGTGTTTGCCGCCCAGATCCCGTTCGCGAAGTGCAACGCGAGGAACCGATCGGATCGGCCTGTGGCGTCTTTCAGCGCGCTGGGCAGCATGCTGGAGGTGTTGGTCGTGAAGATGGTGTGTTCGGGGGCGTGGCGTGCGATCGAGCGGTAGACGTCGAGTTTCACCGGGAGCAGTTCCGGAACCGCCTCGATGACGAGATCGGCCGCGACCACCGCCTCTTCCAAGTCTGTGGCCAAAGTGATCGACTCCCGCACGGCCTGCGCCCGCCCGTCGCCGCCACCGGACTGCTCGGCGTAGACACGGATGAGGCGGTCCAGCCGTTCACGGGCAGTGACAAGCGCCTCGTCCGAGACGTCGTACCCGATCACCTCAAACCCTTTGAACGCCGTCTGGAATGCGATCTGAGAGCCGAGCACGCCCAGTCCCAGGACTGTCACTTTGCTGATGCCCGAAGTCATCGTTGCCTCCTAGCAGGGTCCTGCGGCAATTGTGGGGCCCGGGCCGGTCCGCGGGCGCGGCCTGGTTGTGAAGTGAGATGGCTCGGTCAGCACGGTGGGTAGGTCGAAGAAGTTTCCTCGGCCGCTCACAGCCGCAACACCTAGTTGGACCGCTGCTTGCTCAGGCGTTCGATGACGGCGCGGGCCGGACCTCCGAACGCCCAGGTGGTGTGGCACACGGACGAGTCGCCCAGGTGGGGGAGCGGCGCACTCGTGTCGCGGAGCACCCGCAACGTTTCGGCGTCCATCCGGTCGGTCGCGGCAGCGGCACCGACTACTCGCTGCTGATCTGGCGTCAGCGTCGGCCACCATCCGCGGATCTCGTCTGCACCCATGAGTCCATCCTCCTCCACGAATACGGAAACCGAAGCGTTCAGGCCTCCCCGCCGGACCGCCGCAGCACCTCGGACAGCCGCTCGGCGGCCGCGATGACTGCGGGCGCGTGCAGGCGGCCCGGCTGCCGGGTCAACCGCTCGATCGGCCCAGAAACGCTCACGGCCGCGATGACCTTGCCGGACGGTGACCGCACCGGAGCCGACACCGACGCCACCCCTGGCTCGCGTTCGGCGACCGACTGGGCCCAGCCCCGCCGGCGGACGCTGGTGAGGGCCACGGCCGAGAAACTGGCACTCTGGAGCCCCCGCTGAATCCGCTCTGGGTCCTCCCAGGCGAGCAGCACTTGGGCGGCGGAACCGGCGGCCATCGTCAACTGGGTCCCCACCGGGATGGTGTCGCGCAGTCCCGACGGCCGCTCCGCAGCGGCGGCGCACACGCGCAGTTCCCCCTGTCGCCTGAACAACTGGGCCGATTCTCCCGTGATGTCGCGCAGGCGTGCTAGCACCGGCCCCGCCGTGGCCAACAGCCGGTCTTCGCCGGCCGCCGACGCGAGTTCGGTGAGTCTCGGGCCGAGGATGAATCGCCCCTGCAGATCGCGGCTGACCAGCCTATGATGCTCGAGCGCGACAGCGAGGCGATGAGCCGTCGGCCGTGCCAGACCGGTCGCCGTCACCAGCCCCGCCAGGGTTGTCGGCCCGGTCTCCAGGGCACTGAGCACCAGCGCCGCCTTGTCCAAAACGCCAACGCCACTCGAGTTGTCCATAGGGTGATACTGCCGTCTCGCATCCTGATATGCAAATGCTACCGTTGAGCGGACGGAACACCTGCCTGGGAGGGACGCTAATGGGCCAGACGCTCAGCGACAAGGTTTGGGAACGGCACGTCGTCCGTACCGCTGACGGAGAACCCGATCTGCTGTACATCGACTTGCATCTGGTGCATGAGGTCACGAGCCCGCAGGCATTCGACGGCCTCAGGCTTGCCGGACGCTCAGTGCGACGGCCCGATCTCACGATCGGCACCGAGGATCACAACACACCCACGCTCAACATCAACCTTCCGATCGCAGATCCCGTCTCGAAACTTCAGGTCGACACCCTGCGCCAGAACGCCAAGGACTTCGGAATCCGCCTGCACTCCCTCGGCGACAAGGACCAAGGCGTGGTCCACATCATCGGTCCCTACCTCGGGCTCAGCCAGCCTGGCCTGACCGTCGTGTGCGGAGACTCGCACACCTCGACCCACGGCGCTTTCGGGGCGCTGGCCTTCGGCATCGGCACGTCCGAGGTCGAGCATGTGCTGGCCACCCAGACGCTGCCCCAGGCCAGGCCGAAGCGCATGGCCGTCAACATCGATGGGGCTCTGCAGCCCGGCGTCACCCCCAAGGACGTGGTGCTGGCCCTGATCGCGAAGGTCGGCACCGGCGGAGGGCAGGGCTACGTGGTCGAGTACCGCGGCTCGGCGATCCGAGACATGTCGATGGAAGGCCGCATGACGATCTGCAACATGTCGATCGAATGGGGCGCCCGGGCAGGCATGGTCGCCCCGGACGAGAAGACGTTCGCCTACCTCAAGGGCCGCCCACACGCACCTGAGGGTGAGCAGTGGGACGAGGCCGTCGCCTATTGGAAGACCCTCTACTCAGACGAGGACGCGGTCTTCGACGCCGAGGTGGACCTGGATGCGTCTGCCCTCACGCCGTTCGTCACGTGGGGAACCAACCCCGGGCAGGGAGTCCCGCTGGGCGCGCGGGTGCCGGCACCCGAATCGTTCGGCAACCCGGTCGAGAAGGCGGCTGCTGAGCGGGCACTGCAGTACATGGGCCTGACCGCGGGCACGCCGATGCGGGAAGTGGCCGTGGACACCGTGTTCCTCGGATCGTGCACCAACGGACGGATCGAGGACCTGCGCCTGGCGGCCTCCGTCCTGCGCGGCCACAAGGTCGCCGCCGGTGTCCGGATGCTCGTCGTTCCTGGCTCGGCTCGTGTGCGGTTGGACGCCGAGAGCGAGGGTCTCGACAAGGTGTTCCTGGACGCGGGTGCCGAGTGGCGGGCGGCGGGTTGCTCCATGTGTCTCGGGATGAATCCGGATCAGTTGGCTCCCGGTGAACGCAGCGCCTCCACCTCGAATCGGAACTTCGAGGGACGGCAGGGCAAGGGTGGCCGTACGCACCTGGTCTCGCCGGCGGTCGCGGCAGCCACCGCGATCACCGGACGTCTCTCTTCACCCGCCGACCTCTAAGGAGCCAGCATGGATAAGTTCACTCGCCACACCGGCGTCGGCGTGCCGCTGCAGCGGAGCAACGTCGACACCGACCAGATCATTCCGGCTGTGTTCTTGAAACGGGTTACCAGGACCGGCTTCGAGGACGGCCTGTTCGCGGCTTGGCGCCAGGATCCCGATTTCGTCTTGAACCAGGCCGCCTACCAGAACGGCTCAGTACTCGTCGCCGGCCCCGATTTCGGTACCGGGTCGTCGCGCGAACACGCGGTGTGGGCGTTGCAGAACTACGGTTTCCGAGTCGTGATCGGATCCCGTTTCGGCGACATCTTCCGCACCAACTCCGGCAAGGCGGGCCTGCTGGTCGCCTTAGTGCCCCAATCTGTAATCGAGGAATTGTGGGATCTGTTGGTCGCCCAGCCCGGCACGGTAATCACCGCCGACCTCGAAGCCACGACGATTTCCTGCGGCAATCGCACTTGGGGTTTCGACATTGACGACTACACCCGCCAGCGTCTGCTCGGCGGACTCGACGACATTGCCTTGACACTGCAACAAGATGCCGCGATCAGCGCATTCGAAAAGAGTCGTCCCGAGTTCCTTCCGCGCACACTGCCAGCCCGAACGGCCGGCTGACCGCGAGTTTGGCACTGATCACCGCCGCTTAAGTCCCCGTCGGCAGGCATTGTGATCTGCCCGAGATCTGCATAGCCTGGTGCTGATTCCGCACTGGCAATCTGGCTGAGTCATCAGTGGAGTAACTCGGGGAGGCAAAAGTGAACAAGGCTGAGCTAGTCGCAGAGTTGTCCAAGCACTTTGACGGGAACAAGGCGGAGGCCGCCCGGGCTCTGAACGCTGTCGTCGAGACCATCACCGACCTGACTGCCCGCGGCGAGAAGGTGTCCATCACCGGATTCGGCGCCTTTGAGCGCGTCCACCGTGACGCTCGACTTGTGCGTAATCCGGCAACCGGGGAGCGGAAGGAAGCGCCCGCCACCTATGTGCCGCGCTTTCGCGCCGGTACCGATCTGAAGGCGAAGGTGGCGGCGGCGGCCGAGAAGCCGAAGCGGAAGAAGGGCTGAGCCCGGCTTCCAGCCGCGATCTTGCTGCTGCCGGCAGCGGCCCTGAAACGCCCGATCGGCGTGGCAGGTGCGCGCTAAGCTGGCCGGTCTTGAGCGCGGGCGCGAACGGTGATTGGGGACGGATGGACAGGGCCAGGTTGCCGCTGCGCCAGGTCAACAGTGAGCCGACCGAACCCGTCTTCCGGGCCTTGGGAATTGTTGTGGGCTGGCTGTTCACGCGGATTCTGAAGCTTGAGTGGCGGCCAGGGGGCGGCCTGCCTCAGCGGGGAGGGCTGATCGTCGTCGCCAACCACATCTCCAACTTCGACCCGTTGGCGCTCGGCCATTTCATCATCTGGCACGGACGCTGGCCCCGCTACCTGGGGAAAGCGCAACTGTGGCGCACTCCGTTCATCTCCTGGCTGGCACGCGCCTGCGGCCAGATCGCCGTAGAACGCAACACGGACCGCGCCAAGGACGCCTTGGCCGCGGCCAAGCTAGCGCTCGCAGCCGGAAAATGCGTCGTGATCTACCCCGAGGGGACGGTTACAGCAGACCCTGAGGGCTGGCCCATGACGGGGCGCAAGGGCGCCGCCCGCCTGGCCCTCGAGACGGGCTGCCCGGTCGTCCCCATCGGGCAATGGGGCGCCCACGAAGTGATGGGTTTCAAGAAGATCACATTCCCGCGGCTGTTCCCGAGGAAGACAATCCACGTGGCGATCGGCGCCCAATTCCCGGCGCGCCCGCCGACGGCCGAAGCCGAGCCCGCAGAAGTGGCCGCTCTCACCGAGGCCTTCATGGATCGGCTCACCGACCTGGTCGCCGAGTTGCGGGGTGAGGCTCCCCCGCAAGACAGGTACGACATGAGGGCCGTTGCCCGGGTGCCTCGCTCGCGTCGTCCATCAGAAGCAATACGGTTGACGGAACGAGAGGAAAGCTCATGACACAACCCGCGTCCCGCGTCCGTGTAGCCGTGATCTTCGGGGGCGTCAGCTCCGAACACGACGTCTCTTGCCTGACGGCCGGTGGCGTGACTCGCGCCATGGACCCCGCGAAGTACGACGTGATCGGGATCGGTATCACCCCGTCCGGAAAATGGACTCAGGTCACGCGCGACGCCATGGCTGCCATGGAGGTCGTGGACGGGAAGTTGCCCCGCTTGGACGAAGACGCGCCCGAGGCGACGCTGCTGCAATGCGCCGGTGAGGGCGGGCGCGTCGCCACGATTGCGCAGGACAGGATCGTCGACGTCCGCGACTTCGATGTGGCATTCGCCCTGCTGCACGGGCCGTTCGGCGAGGACGGTACGATCCAGGGCCTGTTCGAGATGTACCAGGTGCGCTACGTAGGGTCCGGGGTTGCAGGCTCTGCGATCGGCATGGACAAGGACCTGATGAAGCGAACGCTCCAAAGCGCTGGGCTCCCGGTCGGTCCGTGGCTGGCTGTGACTCCGATCGACTGGAAAACCGATCCGCAAGGCGTCCTCGATTCAGCCCGCCACCTCGAGTTGCCGCTGTTCGTCAAACCCGCCCGCGGTGGCTCATCGGTCGGCATCAGTCGCGTCACCTCGTACGACGACCTGCCCGCCGCGATCGCCGCGGCGCAGCGTCACGACCCGAAGATCGTCATCGAGCAGGGGTTCACCGCAGTCCGCGAAATCGAGTGCGCCGTCCTGACAGACCCCGAAGGCGGTTCGCCACGGGTCTCGTTGCCGGGCGAGATCGAGATGCACACCGAAGAGAAGTTCTACGACTTCGAGTCCAAGTACCTGGCCGAATCGCAGGTCACGTTGCACGTGCCCGCCATCCTGGACGACGACCTGCGCGAACAGTGCCGCGCCGTTGCGGGCGAGGCGTTCGCCGCTCTCGCCGCCGAGGGGCTGGCCCGCGTCGACCTGTTCGCAACGGGCCAGGGCGAGGTGTACGTCAACGAGATCAACACCATGCCGGGCTTCACGAGGTTCTCGATGTTCCCGATGATGTGGGCCGCCTCCGGGGTCTCCTACCCGGAGGTGATCGACTGGCTCCTCGGGCTGGCGCTCACGCGTCCCATGGGGCTGAGGTAGTGACGGAGCCGACTGTCGCGTCGGTGGGGGAGTTCGGCCTCATCGACCTGTTGACGAAGGGCCTGCCTCCGCACCCGCGCGTCGAGTTGGGCGTGGGGGACGACGCCGCCGTCTTCACAGTGCAGGGGCGGGCGGTGTGCTCGATCGACGCGATGGTCGAGGGAATCCACTTCCGGCGTGAATGGTCGTCCCCTGAGCAGGTCGGCAGAAAGGCGATCGCAGCTGCCGTGGCCGACCTCGAAGCCATGGGCTCAAGCCCCGTGATCGCCGTCGTCAGCACTTCTCTGCCGCCCGACCTGCCGCTTGCCTGGGCCGTCGCGTGCATGGCCGGGATGAGAGCCGAGTGTGACAACGCCGGCGTCAGCCTGGCCGGTGGGGACACCACCAGCGCTCGGGACATCACGATCGCAGTGACCGTCATCGGCGACCTTCAGGGCCGCGACCCTGTGCGCCGCTCCGGCGCGCGCCCCGGGGACGTCGTGGCGTACCACGGCCGGTTGGGTTGGGCCGCGGCGGGGCTGGCGGTGCTGGGTCGCGGCTTCCGTTCGCCACGGGCAGTGGTCGAGGCGCAACGCGTGCCCCAGGTGCCTTACGGCATGGGAAAACAGGCCGCCGAAGCGGGCGCCACCGCCATGCTCGACGTCTCCGACGGCCTGCTGGCCGATCTGGGGCATGTCGCCAAGGCTTCCGGGGTGACGATAGATGTCGACTCGTCCCGGTTCGAGATCCCCGAACCGATCGCCACTGTCAGCGCCGCCCTCGGCACCGACCCTTTGGGGTACGTCTTGACGGGCGGCGAGGACCACGCTCTCGCGGCATGCTTCCCTGCGGGGCGCGTTCCGGCCGGATGGGTCGAGATCGGTGCCGTCGCTGCCGGAGACCCGCAGGTGCTCGTCGACGGGAAGCCCTGGCAGTCGGCGGGAGGGTTCAGCCACTTCGGCGCCTAGGCGAATCCGGGCACTGGTCAGGGCTGCGGCGGCGTGGGTTGCGGCCGAACAGGAAGCCTGTCCGCTACTGTCGCGAGCATGGCGACCCGTGTGTCTTCCCCGGCGCGGACCCGCAGCACTGGTTCGCGGCCGCCGGCGAAGAAGTCCACCAGCACGTCCCGCTCGCGCTCCAAACGTCGGCGCGGGCCGGCGGTTGGTTCTGTCGTCGCGAGCCTCGGGCGCGGAGTGGGCCGGGGTCTGCAGGCCGTCTGGAACGGACTGGCGACCCTCGTCGGCACCGCAGCGCGCGCTATCGGCACTTCAGCTCGCGACCTCGACCCGGCCTTGCGCCGCGACGGCGCGGGCCTGTTGCTCATGGGGCTGGCGGTCGTGGTCGCGGGCGAGTTCTGGTTCGGACTTCCGGGCGCCGTCGGGCACGGAATTCACGTCGCAATCGCGACTGTCTTCGGATCCTTCAGCTACGCGTTGCCTCTCGCGCTCGGGTGGGCTTCCTGGCGCACGCTGCGGCACCCTGATCGTAACGGCCCCGCCGGGCGCCAAGTGGTGGGCTGGACCGTGCTGCTGTTCGCCGTCCTCGGCCTGGTCAACCTGAACGCCGGCTTGCCGCGTCCCGATCGGCCCGAGGCGCTGAGAGCCGCCGGTGGCATACTGGGGTTCCTGTCGTCCAGTTTGCTGGCCGACCTGCTCACGGTCTGGGTCGCGGTTCCGCTGCTGGTGCTCGCCGCCGCATTCGGGCTGTTGGTGATCGTGGGCATCCCCGTGCACGAGATGATCGCGCGTATCGGCGAACTCGGGACGAAACTGCGGGCTTCGCGCAGGCGTCCCGAGCCGGTCTACGGTGTCGACGAGCCCTACGACACGCCGCTGGTCCGTTCGGCCAGCGACATCGAGGGCGAAATCAGCGACGAGCACGAACCTGCGGCGGTCACCGCGGCAACCACCGGGAAGCCGAAGCCGAAACCTCAGGAACTGGAACCGCCGCCGCAGTCCGCCTCGCCGCCGCCGCGCATGGAGCAGCAGATGCTGTCGGGCGATATCGCCTACCTGCTGCCGGACAACGCGATCCTGAAGCCCGGCACGGTACCGCGGGCCCGCAGCGAGGCAAGCGACCGCGTAGTGGGCAGCCTCACGGAGGTGCTGCGGCAGTTCGAGATCGACGCCACCGTCACCGGCTACACCCGCGGACCGACCGTCACGCGCTACGAGGTCCAACTCGGCACAGCCGTGAAGGTCGAGAAGGTGACCGCGCTGGGCAAGAACATCGCTTACGCCGTTGCGTCGGCCGAGGTGCGCATCCTGTCGCCGATCCCGGGCAGGTCGGCGATCGGCATCGAGATCCCGAACCAGGACAAGGAGATCGTCTCCCTCGGCGACGTCCTCCGCTCGTCCAAGGCTCGCAACGACCACCACCCGCTGACGGTCGGCATGGGCAAGGACGTCGAGGGCGGCTACGTGATCGCCAACCTGGCCAAGATGCCGCACCTGCTCGTGGCGGGCGCTACCGGCTCCGGCAAGTCCAGCTTCGTGAACTCGATGGTCACGTCCATTCTCATGCGCGCCACCCCGGACGAGGTGCGACTGCTGCTGGTAGACCCCAAGCGGGTGGAACTCACCCACTACGAGGGCATACCGCACCTGGTCACGCCGATCATCACCAGCCCCAAGAAGGCCGCCGAGGCGCTGCAGTGGGTCGTCAAGGAGATGGATCAGCGCTATGACGACTTGGCCGCCTTCGGGTTCCGGCACGTCGACGACTTCAACAAGGCCGTGCGCGCGGGGGCGATGACACCGCTGCCCGGGTCCGAGCGCAAGTTGGTTCCGTACCCCTACCTGCTCGTGATCGTCGACGAACTGGCCGACCTGATGATGGTCGCGCCGAGAGACGTCGAGGACTGCATCGTCCGCATCACCCAACTCGCCCGCGCCGCCGGTATTCACCTCGTGCTGGCGACCCAGCGGCCGTCGACCGATGTCGTCACGGGCCTGCTCAAGGCCAACGTGCCGTCCCGGCTCGCCTTCGCAACGAGTTCGATGACCGACTCGCGCGTGATCCTGGACCAACCCGGAGCCGAAAAGCTCGTGGGGCAGGGCGACGGGCTGTTCCTGCCGATGGGGCAGAGCAAACCGCTGCGGGTGCAGGGGTCATGGGTGACGGAGGCCGAGATCCGGACGGTTGTAAAACACGTGCGAGAGCAGATGGCCCCGCAGTACCGCGAGGACGTCGCCGCCCCGGTCGAGGCCAAGCCCGTCGCGGAGGACATCGGCGACGACCTCGAACTCGTCCTCGAAGCCGCACAACTCGTGATCAGCCTCCAGCTCGGCTCGACATCCATGCTGCAGCGCAAACTGCGAGTCGGTTTCGCCAAGGCCGGACGGCTCATGGACATCATGGAGACGCGGGGTATCGTCGGACCGTCGGAGGGTTCCAAACCGCGCGAGGTGCTGGTCAAACCCGACGATTTGGACGATGTCCTGGCCAGCCTGCAAGAGGGCTGACACGGGCCGGAAAGGGACGATGGCGACCACGCCGGTAGCGCTGCATCTGGTGTCACTCGGGTGCGCTCGCAATGACGTCGACTCCGAGGAGCTGGCCGGGCACCTGGCTGCCAACGGCTTCACCCTCGTGGCGGAACCCGAGGCTGCCGAGGTCGTCGTGGTCAACACCTGCGGGTTCATCGACGCCGCCAAGAAGGACTCCGTCGACACGCTGTTGGCGGCCTCCGACCTCAAGCAATCCGGGTCGGCGCGAGCCGTGGTCGCGGTCGGGTGCATGGCTGAGCGGTACGGAGCCGAACTCGCCGCCGCCCTGCCCGAGGCCGACGCGGTGCTGGGCTTCGATTCCTACGGCGTCATGGCGGAGCGCATCAGGTCCATCCTCGCCGGGGACGTCGTCCCGGCCCACGTGCCTCACGACAGGCGACTGAGACTCGTCCCCGGAACCCAGCCCAGTTCGTGGCCGGACCTCCCGGCCGGGGTAGGCCCCGAGTCGGGGCCTCGAGCGTTCCGTCGTCGTCTGACGACTGGCCCATCGGCCCCTTTGAAGATCGCCTCGGGGTGCGACCGCCGGTGCAGTTTCTGTGCCATCCCGGGCTTCCGCGGGCGGTTCCGATCGCGGGCAGGGCTCGAAATCGTGAGCGAAGCGGAATGGCTGGTGTCCACGGGCGTGCGCGAGGTCGTCCTCGTGTCGGAGAACACGACGGCTTACGGCAAGGACGCCCACAACATCCGTGCGCTCGAGGACCTGTTGCGCTCCCTCGGGGACGTTGCCGGGCTCGACTGGGTGCGGCTGTCATACCTTCAGCCCGCGGAGATGCGCGACAGCCTCATCGCCACGATGGCCGAGGTGGCCAACGTGGTCGGATACTTCGACCTGTCGTTCCAACACGCGGCCCCCGCCGTCCTCAAGGCGATGAAGCGGTACGGCTCCGCGGACACATTCCTCAAGTTGCTCGCACGGGCCCGCGCGGCCGACCCGGGGGCCGGTTTCCGCAGCAACTTCATCGTGGGATTCCCGGGTGAGACCGAGTCGGACGTCGAGATGCTGAAGCAGTTCCTGATAGCCGCCGACCTCGATGCCATCGGTGTGTTCGGGTACTCCAACGAGGAGGGAACCGCCGCGTTCGGCTACGACCGGCAGCACGACCAGGACGAGATCGATGCTCGAGTCGCTGAGGTCTCGATCCTGGTCGAGGAACTCACCTCGGCGCGGGCCGCCGACCGGGTGGGCCAGACCGTGACGGTGCTGGTGGAACACACTGGCGACCAGGTCACTGGACGCGCCGTCCACCAGGGGCCGGAGACTGACGGTACCGTACTCCTTGAGGGTACTTCCGCCGGTGTGGGTGACCTCGTAACTGGCTTGGTGGTTGCGACCGACGGGGTCGACCTCGTCGTCCAGGGGGGCCGGAATGGTTGAGCCGAAGCCGGGCAAGGTCAGCTCGGTGAATGTGCCGAACGCCCTCACCGTGCTGCGGATCGTGATGGTGCCACTGCTCGGGTGGATGCTCCTGAGCCACCCGACGGATCAGTTGTGGCGCCTCGGAACCACCGCGGTCTTCCTGGTCGCCAGCCTCACCGACCTCATCGACGGCAAGATCGCCCGCAAATACAACCTCGTCACCGACTTCGGGAAACTCTGGGATCCCGCGGCCGACAAGGCCCTCACCGGCATGGCTTTCGTCGGGCTGAGCATCTTGGGGGAACTGCCGTGGTGGGTGACGATCGTCATTCTCGTCAGGGAGTGGGGAATCACCCTGTTGCGGGCGGTCATCACCAAGTGGGGCGTCATGGCTGCCAACCGTGGCGGTAAACTCAAGACCTTGACCCAAACGGTCGCCATCACCATGTATCTGCTCTACCTCCCGGCCATGCCGCTATGGTTCCAGGTAATGGCTTGGATCGTCATGGGGATGGCGTTTGTCCTAACCGTCGTGACCGGTCTCGACTACCTGCGAGAGGCCGCCAGATTGCGCAAGAATTACCTGCAGGCTCAGGAAGGCAAGTAGATGGCCGACGTATCCGAAATTGCCGCTCAGATCATCAAGACCTTCTCCGTCCGCGGGCTCATGGTCGGCACAGCCGAGTCTTTGACGGGCGGCTTGCTCGGTGCGACCCTGACGTCGGTGCCGGGCTCGTCGTCCACCTACAGCGGCGGCATCATCGCCTACTCGCGGCATGCGAAGACGTCGCTGGCTGATGTGCCGAAGTCGGTGCTCGATACCTATTCGGTCGTGTCCGAGCAGACCGCGGTCGACATGGCGGTCGGTGCGCAGCGGCGCCTGGATGCCGACTGGGTGGTTGCGGTGACTGGCGTTGCAGGCCCCGACCCGCAAGAAGGGCATCAGCCGGGCGAGGTCTGGATCGCCGTCGTCGGGCCGGCGATAGCGGCACTGGGGCAGACGATCCAGGTGCACCGCTACCAGTTCGAGGGCGACCGCAAGGCCATCCGGGACCAGACCGTCGAGGCTGCGCTCACTCAGTTGCTGTCGGTGTTGTCGCCCGTTCGGTGAGGGAATAGGTGCCGCGGCGTGGACGTTGAGTCCAGGCGACGCAAGGAAGGTAAATTGGAGGTTCCAGGGAGGTGACGGCGGTGCTGATGCGGGAGGTCTTGGGAGCGACGCTGCGTGAGCTGCGGATGTCCGAGTCGAGGACGCTGCGTGACATTTCGACGCAGGCACGGGTCAGCCTCGGTTATCTCTCTGAGGTCGAGCGGGGCCAGAAGGAGGCGTCCAGTGAGTTGCTCGGGGCCATCTGTGGCGCGCTGGGAGTGCCGCTGTCGCGAGTCCTGCGGCTGGTGAGTGGAAAAATGCAGGCCTTGGAGGGGGTCACCCCGTTGCCGGTGATCCGCAGCGAGGTCGACGTCGCTGCCGCCTGAGTCTCTAGCTGATCATGGCGATGGCCCCGACAACAGTCGGGGCCATCGCCATGATCAGTTGCTACTTCTGCCCACCGAAGAAGGCCTTCCACGGGATGTCGAGGGGAACGTCCCTGACCGTCACGTCGTACATGTGCCGCAGCAGCGGGAAGTCCTCCTGCTTGAGCACACCCCGTTCGGTCATGCGTTCCACAGCCGCCCCCACGACCCGGATGGCGGCAACACCTTCGAGGGTGACGCCCTTCAGGTGCACGTCGCGCACCTCGGAGAACGGGATGCCCGCGCCCGTGTACCGGCCGGCCTTCACGTTCCGGCCGCCCATGGACGTGACGTACATGTCGCCAACGCCTGCCAGTCCGTAGGTCGTGTCGCGGTCAGCGCCGAGCAGTTCCATCCACTGCACCATCTCGGTCGCCCCCTGGGCGAACAGTGCCGCGGAGTAGTTGAAGCGCACGTACTTGTCGTTGGTCTTGCCCTCCTTGTCGAGGATGCCCTGTCCGAAGCCCGCGCCGAAGGCGTACATGTTCTTCGTCGCGGCGCCGATCTCGCAGCCCAGCAGATCGGTGGAGGTCCAGATGTGGTAGTAGTCCGTCCGGTAGTGATCGGCCAGGTAGTCCAGCGAGGCTTGGTCGGCGCCCGCGAAGATGACGCAAGTGTCATGGCGGACGGCCAGTTCGCCTGCGATCGATGGACCCACGATTGCCGACCACGTGCACGAGTTGCGCAGCTCCTCGGAAACGTGCGACATCAGCACGTTCGGCAGGATGATCAGGTTGCCGTCCTCATCGGCCTGCATCCCCTTGGTGATGGCGAGCACCTTCTGGCCCGGCGTGAGGAGGCCGGCGAGTTGCTTGCCGGCCCAGTCGACGCCGAAGGAGTTCACGCCGCTCATGACGATCTCGGCTCCCTCGAAGGCCTCCTTGGCGTCTTCGAGCTGGTAGGCGGTGACGGCGTCGGGCACCTTGAGTTCCAGGTTGGGGTGGATCCGGGTCTTCTGGATCGAGTCGATGATGTCGCGATCCAGGTGGGTGCCCACAAGCGCGACCTCGTTACCGTTGTCCGTGAAAGGCCACGTGAGTGCGGTGGCCATGATGCCTGCGCCGAGAACTGCGATCTTGGTCATTTGGATGCTCTCTGTTGAAAGGCGTGGATCGCCGCGCTCGCGGCGGCGTCACACTAGGTCTGTTGCCATCCTAGCTGCGTAGGGGCGGTCACGGTGACACTCGCGGGATGCGCCAAGACTCCCACGCCGACAACTCCAGCCGCATCACCCGCCGCGCCGAACCCGGCACCGGCTCCGACGGCGATTGATGGCTCGCCTTTGTCTGGCACCATGGGCGGGTGCGGGAAGCGGAGCTGTGGGCGCGGATGGAACGGCACCTCGGTGCGACTTACGCCCGATCTTGGGCCGACCAGGTGGTGATGGCGGACCTCGGAGGCAGGACGGCGCTCGAAGCGCTCGCGGCAGGGGTCGCCTGTAAACAGATCTGGCGTGCGGTTTGGGCGATGCTCGACCTGCCGGACAAGTTCCGCTGACGTTCGTCCTGTTGGACGTTCCCGGTGGCGCTGGGCGCGTCGCTTCGTTCGAACGTGTGTTCGGTATATATTCACAGGCAAGTCGGTTCGGCGTGTTGTCCACAGGCAGGATCGGCGTCCCAAGAATTGTCAGTGGCGGATCCTACGTTGGTAGTGCGAAGGGCCGTCCGGCCCACGTGAGTCAGGTGTGAAAGGAACAGCGATGGCGGTGGCGGACCGGGCAAAGGCGTTGGAGGCGGCGCTCGCCCAGATCGAGAAGCAACACGGCAAGGGCTCGGTGATGCGGCTGGGCGATGAGACGCGGCAACCGATGGAGGTCATCCCGACCGGGTCCATCGCCCTCGACCTGGCGCTCGGCATCGGTGGGCTACCGCGAGGCCGCGTGGTCGAGATCTACGGTCCCGAGTCGAGCGGCAAGACGACAGTCGCTCTGCACGCGATCGCCAGCGCTCAGGCAGCCGGTGGCATCTGCGCGTTCATCGACGCGGAGCACGCGCTCGATCCTGAGTATGCAGAGAAGTTGGGTGTCGACACTGATTCGTTGCTGGTCAGCCAACCCGACAACGGTGAGCAGGCGCTCGAGATCGCCGACATGCTGGTGCGCTCGGGTGCGTTGGCCCTCATCGTGATCGACTCCGTGGCAGCGCTCACCCCCCGGGCCGAGATCGAAGGCGAGATGGGCGACAACCACCTCGGTCTGCAGGCGCGGCTGATGAGCCAGGCGCTGCGCAAGATGACAGGAGCCCTGTCCAACGCTGGCACGACCGCCATCTTCATCAACCAGTTGCGCGAGAAGATCGGCGTCATGTTCGGATCGCCCGAGACGACTACCGGCGGGCGGGCGCTGAAGTTCTACTCGTCGGTGCGCCTGGACGTGCGCCGCATCGAGACCCTGAAGGACGGCCAGGACATGGTGGGTAACCGCACTCGTGTCAAGGTGGTGAAGAACAAGGTGGCCCCGCCGTTCAAGCAGGCGGAATTCGACATCATGTACGGACAGGGCATCAGCCGCGAGGGCAGCCTGATCGACCTGGGAGTCGACAAGGGCATCATCCGCAAGGCGGGGGCCTGGTTCACGTACGAGACCGATCAACTCGGTCAGGGACGAGAGAACGCTCGTGCCTACCTCCGCGCCAACCCCGACGTCGCGGCCGAGATCGAACAGCGCATCCGCGACTCGATGGGGCTCGGCAAGCAAGCGGCCGATGCCTCCGGCGAGGCGCCGGTGCCGCCGGGGATCGACCCGGTGACCGGTGAGGTGGAGTTCTGAGAAGCCACCGCGCGGCGCGGGGTCCCGGTGATGGGGGTTCACCGGGGCAGTCGCCCCCGGCTGACGATCCGGTCACGGCCGCGGCGCCGCCCGACTACGACAAAGCCGCGCGGGCCTTCGTCCTGCGGCAACTCACCGTTCGCGACAGGAGTCGTGCCGAGTTGCACGACAAGTTGCTCCAGCGGGCGATCCCCGCAGATGTGGCGCGCGAGGTTCTCGACGACTACGAACGCCTCGGCTTCGTCGATGACTCGCGACTCGCGGCCAACCTGGTCTCGTCTGTGGAGTTCCGTCCCCGATCCCGCACCGTGGTTGCTCGCGAACTTGCCGCCAAAGGGGTTAGGCCCGAGGTGGTCGAGGCTGCCACTGCCGCGTTGGATCATGAATCCGAACTCGCAGCGGCGCTGGCGTTGGCTCGCAGACGGGCAGCAGCGCTGCAGCGAGTGAGTCCGCAAGTTGCCCGCCGGCGGCTGGCAGGCGCCCTGGCGCGCCGGGGTTACTCGCCGGAGGTAGTGTTCGCCGTCGTCAAACAGGCAGTGGACGACCGGGGTACCATGGATTCCTGACTGACTGGGTCACCAGTCGTTGTTGCACCACTGGATAATTCACGGCCTTGATCGGGCACTGGCAACCTCGCGCGAGCGTGGGTACTTGAGTTCTGTCCTGCCTGCCCGGAGGTGTTGCATCCGGAACGGAGGACGCTGTCATGGGCGAGCAAGCGCTCGGCTTCGCGATCATCGCGGCCGTGTTGGCCGTAGCTCTGGTTGTCGTCCTCGTCATCATTGGATGGAGTGGGTGGCGGCGCCGGCGAACGCGCGATGCCGTGAAACAGGAGCAGGAACGCCAGGCAGTCGAAGCCAGGGAGCGGGCCGAGTCCGCAGCGGCGGCTATCCGGGCCGAAGCCGACAGCTATCGGGAGCAGAGCCGCGCGCAGGTGGAAGGCCTTCTGCGTGAGACCGAGCGGGCGCGCCTCGACAGCGAGGAGTCTTTGCGGGCTCAGCGCGACGAACTCCGTGAGCAGCGCCTCTCGCTCGAACGCCGGGAAGCCCGCATCGGGCAGCGCGAAGACCGCTTGGAGGCCGAGCAGCGGGTAATGGAGGCCCGCCAAGAGGTTGCCGAGGAGATCCGTAAGGATCTGCGGTTCCGCGCCAAGGAACTGACGCAGGCCGAGCAGCAACAGCGTGACGAACTAGCGCGGATAGCTGGATTGACGGCGGCCGACGCCAAGGCGCAACTGCTGGCCACCGTTGAGCACGAGTCGCGTCTGCAAGCGACCGCAGTCACCCGTGAAATCGAAGCCGAAGCCAAGCGCACCGGCACTGAGCGCGCTCGGCAGATCATAGTGGGGGCGATTCAGCGCCTGGCAGCGGAACAGACGAGCGAGACCGTCGTCACCTCGGTCCCGCTACCGAACGATGAGATGAAGGGTCGCATCATCGGCCGGGACGGTCGCAACATCCGCGCTTTCGAGCAGACCACTGGCGTCAATGTCCTCATAGACGATACGCCCGAGAGCGTGCTGCTGAGTTGCTTCGACCCCGTCCGCAGAGAGGTGGCGCGGCTCACCCTCACCGAACTCATCAGCGACGGACGTATTCATCCGGCGCGCATCGAAGAGGTGTACCAGCGCAGCGTCGCTCATATCAATGAGCTGTGTGTGCGGTCCGCCGAGGACGCTCTGAGCGAGATGCAGATCTCCGACCTGCACCCCGACCTACTGCCCATCCTTGGGTCCCTCAAGTACCGCACATCCTACGGTCAGAACGTCCTCAAGCATCTGATCGAATGTGGGCACCTGGCGGCGCTCATGGCGGCCGAACTCGGACTGGACGTCGCCGTTTGCCGCCGCGCAGCGTTCCTCCACGACATCGGCAAAGCCCTCACGCATGAGACCGAGGGGTCACACGCCAAGGTTGGTGCCGACCTCGCGCGGCGCTACGGCGAACACCCAGACATCGTCCACGCCATCGAGGCCCACCACAACGAGATCGAGCCCGAAACGGTAGAAGCGGTACTGACCCAAGCGGCCGACGCGATCAGCGGCAGCCGTCCCGGAGCCCGCAGGGAGAGTCTTGAAGCGTACGTCAAACGCCTCGAGCGGCTGGAAGGCATCGCCTCTTCCCACAGCGGGGTCGATCGGGTGTTCGCGATGCAGGCGGGCAGGGAGGTCCGGGTGATGGTGGCCCCAGACCAGATCGACGACGCCGCGGCGCACACCCTGGCCCGTGACATCGCCCGCCAGGTCGAGGAGGAACTGACCTACCCGGGGCAGATCCGCATCACGGTGGTGCGGGAGTCCCGAGCCAGCAGCATCGCCCACTGAGAAGGAAAGCCGGACAGTGACGATTACCAGCGGACATCCGCGCTCGTACCGCGTGATCACCTACGGGTGCCAGATGAATGTTCACGATTCGGAACGCATTTCCGGCGTCCTGGAGGAGTCCGGTTATGTGCGATCCGAGGGTGACGAGGCCGACGTCGTCGTGTTTAACACCTGTGCCGTGCGGGAGAACGCGGACAACCGCCTTTACGGCAATTTGGGCCATCTCGCGCCCGTGAAGCAGGGCCGGCCGGGTATGCAGATCGCCGTCGGCGGGTGCATGGCCCAAAAGGACAGGGACGTGGTTGTCCGCAAGGCTCCTTGGGTCGATGTCGTCTTCGGCACCCACAACCTCGGTTCGCTGCCGGTGCTGCTGGAGCGCGCACGCCTGCAACAGGAGGCGCAGGTGGAGATCCTCGAGTCGCTGGAGCGATTCCCTTCGACGCTGCCGACGAGGCGCGATTCGGCATACTCGGCGTGGGTTTCAATCTCCGTCGGGTGCAACAACACCTGCACCTTCTGCATAGTGCCGGCACTGCGCGGAAAGGCGACCGACCGGCGTCCCGGCGAGATCCTGGCGGAGATCTCAGCGCTAGTGGATGAGGGGGTGCAAGAGGTGACCCTTCTCGGGCAGAACGTCAACGCTTATGGCGCGGAGTCCGGCGAGCAGCAGGCTTTCTCCAAGCTGTTGCGGGCGTGCGGGCAGATCCCCGGCCTGCGCCGCGTCCGGTTCACCAGCCCTCACCCGAAGGACTTCACAACGGACGTCATTGCCGCCATGGCAGAGACGCCCAACGTGATGCCGTCGCTGCACATGCCGTTGCAGTCCGGATCCGACCGGATCCTTCGAGCCATGCGCCGCTCCTATCGCAGCGCTCGGTTCCTGCGAATCCTCGACGAGGTGCGCAGCAGAATGCCGGACGCCGCGATCACGACCGACATCATCGTCGGGTTCCCGGGTGAGACGGAGGAGGATTTTGCCGACACCTTGAGGGTGGTCGAGCAGTCCCGCTTCAGCGGCGCCTTCACGTTCCAGTACTCGATCCGCCCCGGAACTCCGGCAGCGACCATGCCCGACCAGGTGCCGAAGCACATCGTCCAGCATCGATACGAGCGGCTGGTCGACCTCGTCACCGACATCACGTGGCATGAGAACCTGGCGCTGGTCGGGCGGCAGGTCGAGGTCATGTTCACAGCCGGTGACGGTCGCAAGGACGCAGCCAACCGGAGAGTCACCGGGCGCGCCCAGGACAGCCGTCTCATTCATGTGTCGGCACCCGACAGCGACGCACAACCGCGCCCGGGAGACGTGGGTGTCGTCAAGATCACCGCTGCCGCCCCCCACCACCTGATGGCCGACGGACCCATCATCTCGCTCGAACGCACCCGCGGCGGGGACGCCTGGCAGGCACGCGAAGCAGGTCCGTCAACAGCCGTCGGGCTCGGGATGCCGGCCTTCGCTGTCCCAGACCGGCGATGACGACGGCGGACCAGTAGACGAGCGCAGACCGGCGGATGACGAGGGCTGGCCAGTAGACGAGGGCAGACCGGAAGATGACGAGGGCAGACCGGTGTCAACCGGTTCTTCGCAGTGCAGGGTGTGTTGACGGGGTCTGAATCGGTAGAGCGCCGGGGTCTCCACCTCGCGTGACCCACCCCTCCCGGCTTGCCCGCTGGCTGGGTGCTACTCGGTGAGTGGTGGTGGGTGGGGTAGTCGGTAGCGTTGGTGGCGTTGTGGTGTGCCTGTGTGTGGGTGGTAGGCGGGTGGGTGGAGTTCGGGGACGCCGTCGTGGGCGATGCTGATTTGCCATTGGAGGTGCGGCGGCCTGGTGTGGTCGGGTTCGATCAGGTTGTGGTGGTGACCGCATACCAGCACGAGATTCTGCAGGGAGGTTGGTCCGCCTTGGTTCCAGGGCACGATGTGGTGTGCGTGGCAGGCGCGGGGTGGCCGGTCGCAGCCGGGGAAGGTGCAGCCTTGGTCGCGGGCGTGGAGGGCGACGCGGATCTGGTTGGTGACGAGGCGGTGGGCGCGGCCGACGTCGAGGACGCCGGAGGGGCCGCCGAGCACGAGCGGGATCACGTCGGCGTCGCACAGCAGACGCCGTGCGTGCCGGGCGGACAGGCCGTGACCCGAATCGGCCAGCCGGGCGCCGACGGCGTCGGCCCTCAGTTGGTCGAGGGTCATGGTGATGACGGCTTGGGGCCGGTCACCGCCGTGGCTGGGCGGGTCGCGGTGCAGGGCGGCCTGTTCGGCCATCTCGATGAGGGCATCGGCTCTGCGCATGCCTGCTGTGGTGCCGCCCGCGTGCGGGTCGTGTTCTTCCAGCGCGGTGCGGTGTCGTTGGGAGGCGATCGCGTCGAGTTGGGCGGTGAGCAGGGCTCCCGCGGTTTGGGGGAGGCTGCCCCGCAGCAGCACCGAACCTTGGCCGTCGGGGGTGAGGGTGAGGTGCCGGTTGTGGTGTGCTTGTCGGTCTTCACGTGCGAGGCGTGCTTGTTCGAGGGCGTCGGCCTCGGCGGGGGCGACGACTTCTAGCAGGTGCCGCGACAGGCGGCTGAGCGCGAACGAGTCGAACTCGGCCGCCAGCGCGACAAGGTGGGCTTCGCAGGCTTGCTTTTCGGTGTCGCTGATCTCGGCCGGTAACCGGTCGAGGCTGGCGACCATGGCGGCGGCTTGGGCGGTGCTCACGTCTCCTGTCGTGCTGGCGGCCGCGATCTGTGGGTGGTTTTCGAGACGTTCGGCGGCGCCGACCAGCCTGTGCGCCTGTCCCCGTGTCAGTGCCTGGGTGCCGGCCAGCCACGACACCAGCCCGATGCCGCATGTCAGTTCGGCGGACTGGGCCCGGTGCGCCTCGCCCACCACAGTTGTCAACAGGGCGTCGACCATGTTCTGCAACCGCAGACAGTCGGAAACCAGCCGCAACCGGTGCTCACCGCAGGCCAGCCCCCGCGGCTGGGCAGCGAACTCGGCGACGGCGCCGAGCAGATGGGCAAGCCCACCCATATCGCTGGCCGTCACCGTTTCCATGACCCAAAAGCTACCGGCCGGCACTGACAGTTTTCCGTCCCGAAAGGGCCCCGTTCGCAACCTTTTCTGGACCAATTTCTGGGCGACCGAACGCGGTCCGGCAACGTGTGATGCACCCGTCCCAGACGGACGTGACCCGGCGTCGGACCGGTTGCGAAAATGCCGAACACATTCCCAGCGACCCTGGCTACGCACCCGGAGCCGAATCTCCGTGCACCACGGTGAGCCCCGAAGGCGGCGCCGGTCGGCTGATCTGTGATGAGCCGGTCAACCGGGCATGTTGAACGGGGACCGGAACACCGGCCCCCGTCCTTAGATCTTGCAAAGTAGCGCAGCCGTGACGGCTGAGGCTTACTCCTGCCCGCGGACCTTGTCCTTCAGGAAGTCCTGGGCTTGGTCGACCTGACCTTGGTACTTGGCGTCGGTCTTCTGATCGACGAAGTCCCCGGCCTGATCTATGCCGGCCTCAACCTGCTCTGAGTTGCTGGCCACGGCTTGCTTGACTTTGTCAAAGATCTCCACTGGCCACCTCCTTTCTCTCGGCTGCAGGCCCCTGCTGGAGCCTCAGGTCATTTGTAGCGCGACCCGCCCGAATTCCCAAGAGAATATTTGTGACAATGGCGCGGTGACACCAGTTGTGGTGCTGGTCGGACCGACCGCCAGCGGTAAGTCCGCCCTTGCCGTCGAACTATGCCTCGCAATGGCCGCCGCCGAGGCACCGGCCGAGATCGTGAACGCCGACTCGATGCTCGTGTATCGCGGGATGGACATCGGCACCGCGAAGCCGACACCTGAGGAGCGCAGACTCGTCAGGCATCACTTGGTCGACATTCTCGACATCACCCAGACGGCGGCTGTGGCGGACTTTCAGCGTCTGGCCCGCGCCGCGATCGCCGACTGTCACCTGCGCGGCGTGTTGCCCGTCCTCGTCGGCGGATCCGCCCTCTACATCCGGGCCATCTTGGACGATTTCGACTTCCCCGGAACTGACCCAGAGGTCCGGCGACGGTGGGAGAACGAGTTGGTGCGAATCGGCGCCCCTGCTTTGTATGAGGTCTTGGCGGCGCGCGACCCGGTCAGCGCAGCGCGGATCCTGCCAGGCAACGGGCGTCGCGTCGTCCGGGCACTCGAAGTGCTCGACCTGACAGGGTCATTCACGGCGTCCCTGCCAGAGTGGAAGTATTTGCTGGCCGGCGTCCACCAGTACGGGCTCGCTCTCGCTCGCGAAGAGTTGGACCGGCGCATCGAGGCCCGCGTGCAGTCGATGTGGGAGCAAGGCCTGGTCGCGGAAGTGGAATTTCTTGCGCGCCACGGGTTGCGGCGTGGTCTCACCGCCTCGCGCGCGCTCGGGTACAGCCAGGTGTTGTCCTACCTGGCCGGGGAGATTTCCGAGTCCGCGGCTATGCTCGCCACTGTGCAGGGCACGCGGCGGTTCGCTCGAAAACAGTTGGGGTGGTTTCGCCGCGATCCCCGCATCACTTGGCTGGCAGCCGGCGAGTCCACGAACGTGAGGGCGATCATCGCCGACTTGAACTCATCGCCGTAACGGGGGAGGACTCATCCGGATGCGACAGATCATGTTCGCGAAGGGTCACGGCACCAAGAACGACTTCGTCATCTGCACAGACCGCACCGGTGTGTGCTCGCTGACTGCGGCAGACGTGCGGTTCCTGTGTGACCGGCGAGCCGGAATCGGGGCCGACGGCGTCCTGCGAGCCATCAAAGCCGGCCACGTCTCGGAGTGGGACGGCGATCCCGATCTGTGGTTCATGGACTATCGCAACGCGGACGGCTCGATCGCCGAGATGTGCGGAAACGGGCTGCGGGTGTTCGCGAAGTACCTGCAGGAGTCCGACCTGGTGTCGACCGAGGTGCTGACGGTCGCGACCCGCGCAGGGGCCAGGCAAGTTGATCTCCGACAGTCCGATGGTCTCGTCCGCGCCGAGATCGGCCGCGCGACAGTGCTGGGAGAGGCCGTGGAGGTGCGCCAGGGCGGACGCGTCGGTCCGGCCGTCAGTGTGAACGTGGGAAACCCGCACGCAGTGAGTTTCCTCGACCCGGGCGAATCACTGGCGGACCTCGATTTGACCTCCTCACCAACATGGGCACCCGCGGACGCCTTCCCCGGCGGAGTGAACGCGGAGTTCGTCGAGTACCTGGGCCCGCGGACGCTGGCGATGCGCGTGTACGAGCGTGGCGTTGGGGAGACGCAGTCCTGTGGCACCGGGACGGTCGCCGTGGCGGCGGCCGCCGCTGCCCGGGACAATGTGGCGGAGGCCACCTACCGTGTTCGGGTGCCCGGCGGGCAGTTGCGCGTAGAACTCACGCCGGAAACGTCCTGGCTGACCGGGCCCGCGGTGATCGTCGCGCGCGGCGAGGTGACGATCCCCGACGACCTGTCGTGAGCGCCTAAGGTACCTCAGGCGGCACTCGGGCCCGATTATGGGCATCATCCCGATGTGCCGCCAGGTGCCTTAGCGCGAACGTAGAGGCATGTACATCAGCGATTACCACCACCTGACGTTGGCCCGCGACGCCGAGCGTGAGTTGGTCCGGGACCTCGAGAGGCGACGCCTGCACGCCGACGGCCGGGCGCAGTCGACATGGCGGGAGCGCCTGGCCGCCTGGCTGCTGGGCATCGACGTGACGGCACTGCGGCGGCTCGCTCAGGCGCCCGTGCAGTGCGTGGCACGATAGCTGCATGCGTCCACACCGCCTGGTCGGCCGCGATGCGGAACTCCGCCAATTGCGGCAGGCGTGGTCCGACACGTTGAGTGACGGCGCTCAGGTCGTCCTCGTCACCGGAGAGGCAGGCATCGGCAAAACGAGCCTGACTCGAGCGTTCGCGGGCGAGGTGGACGCCGTGGTGACCATAGGACAGTGCGTGTCTCTGGGCGAGGACCCGATGCCGTTCGTGGCGCTGGGCCAGGTACTTCGTGGCCTGGTCGGCGAGTACGGGGCCGCTGCGGTGTTGGAGTGGGCGGGCAACGGACGGGCGGCACTGGCCGGGATTGTCCCCGGCATCGCCGCAGAGGGGTCGCCCGCTCCCGAAGCCCGGATGCAGACCTTTGAAGTCGTCGCCGACGTGATCGAGGGTGCTGCGCGGATCCGTCCCGTTGTCGTGATCCTGGAGGATCTGCACTGGGCCGACGTCTCCACGGGGCACGCGATCAGGTTCCTCGGAGCGGCGTTGGGCACCGTTCCAGTGCTGCTGCTCGTCACCTACCGCAGCGAGGAGATCAAGGGTCGCCACCCGCTTCGGCCAGTGGTCAGCGAGTTGGCGCGGCGGGTCAACAGCCGCAAGATCGACCTGCTGGGATTGGACGCGGCTTCGGTGGCCGAGATCGTGCGCCCGTTGCTGCCCGCCACAGCGACTCCTGCCACCAGCGCCCGCATCATCCAGCAAAGCGACGGCGTCCCGTACTTCGCTGAAGAACTCGCCCTGGCGACCGGGGGGCAGGGACGCCTGCCCAGCACCGTGCGTGAGGCCGTCCTGACGCGGGTCAACTGGCTGTCGGAGCCCACGCAGGAGGTGCTCAAAGTCGCCTCGGTGTCGGGGGTGGAGTTCGACGACCGCCTGCTGCTGGCTGCGACCGGATTGGCTCCGCGTGAGCTGGATGCCGCATTGCGTGAAGCGGTGGACGCGGGAGTCGTGGTAGTCGATTCCGGGTACGCGTTCCGGCACGCTCTGGTGAGGGAGGCGATCCACGACGAACTGCTGCCGGGGGAGCACGACAGGGTGCACGGCCAGTTGGCCGACATCCTCATCGCTCGGCCGGACCTTGCAGGTGGTAGGGCCACCTCGTTGGCGCACCACCTCCGCGCGGCGAACAGGGTGGACGAGGCTTTCCGGGAGTGTCTCGCCCGCGTCGAGCTGATCGGCGCCGAGAACGTCGAGGGGCTGCGGCTGTGCGAGCTGGCCTTGGAGCTGTGGGACCGGGTCGAGTCACCCGAGAAGGTCGTAGGTGGTCGCGATGTGCTGTACGAACGCCTGGCCAGGGGTGCGGCGTGGCTCGGGATGCCGTACTCGCCGGACGATATATCGAGGCGAGCCTGTCCGAGATGCCGCCGGACACGGACGCCTTCACAAGATCGCGCCGCTTGCGCCTGCAGGCGCAGGCTCAATTCGCCATGAGCGCGGCTATCGATCTGGCTCAGGAGGCGCTGGACGTGTGTCCAGCGAATCCCCCGTCGTTGGAACTTGCTGAGGCGTTCGACATGCTGGCAAATCTGCTGCAGATGAACGGGCGGAAGTCCGAGTCCATGACCGTGGTTGAAAGCGGCCTCGCTGTGGCGCGCGCCGTCGGTGCCCGCGGCACGGAGGCGAACCTGCTCCTCACACAGGCGTCCAACCTGTGCGGCACCGGAGATTTCGACAGAGGGTTCGAGACCTTCGAAGCCGCGCGCGCCGTCGTTGGTGACCAGCCCAGTCTGCGGTATCACACGAATCTGTCGCACTACCTTCACGTCATTGGCGACTTCAGGAAGGCGGCTGAGGTCGCACGGTCAGGCGTGGCGGCTGCGCGGGCGCTGGGGCTGGAGCGATATGTCGGTTGCATGGTCGCAGGCAACACCGCCGAGCCGTTAGTCGCGCTGGGGGAATGGTCTGAGGCCGAGTCGGTCGTGCGACGGGCGTTGGCCCTGGACCCCCAGTTCGAGTACGCCGCCCAATTGCGGTGGGTGCTGGCCGAACTGGCCACCTACCGCGGCGAGTTCGCTGAAGCCGAGACCCTGCTGGATGAGATCGCGACCACGCTGGGGGGCTTCACCGCCGAGGGGTTTCAGTACTCGTTTCTCGCCGGCTTCCTGGCAATAATCACGGGCGACTGGGAGGCCGCGTGGAATCATGCACGCGTGGTTATGGCTCTGAAGGGATTCGAGGAGGCGACGCTGCCTTATCGGTTGCTGTGCATCGGGGCCGCCGCACTTCGGCGCGGGGACATCGACAGCAATTGGGAAGACCTGGAGGAGACAGCGGCGAACCTGCCGACCGGCTCGGGTACCGGTGTGTGGTCCACCTGGTTCGCAGCCGAGCGGGAGAACACCGTCGCTGCGTGGCGGCGGGCACTGGCTGAGACTCCGGAGCGGCGCCACCTCGCGGTGACGGCTTGGCTGCAGGCGGGTCTTGCCGCGAGCCTGCGTCGTGACGGAGACGCCGCCGGTGCTCGAGTCGTGGCCCAGCAGGGGGTGAGCGTGCTTGAACCGCTCGGCGCAGAAGCGCTCGTCCGGCTGTTGCGGACGGCCGGCGGGCTCAGCGTCCCCCGGACGACCGTCACTACGGGCGCGGCTGACAAGCTCACTCCGCGCGAACGAGAGGTCGTGGGGCTCGTGGCCCGCGGCCGGACGAACGGCGAGATCGCCAAGCATTTGCACCTGAGCACGAAGACGGTGAGCGTGCATGTGTCGAACATTCTGTCCAAGCTGGGGCTGGGCGGGCGCGGTGAGGCGGGCGCCTGGGCGCACGCGCACGGACTGGTGCCGCCTGTCGAATAGACACGAAAAGCGTGGAACAATACTGCTCAGGGACGTCCGCTCGCGAGCAGGGAGGTGTGATGGCGGTCGCTGACACCACTGTCTCCAGCCTGTCGCAGGGACCGGCGCGGTGACGGCGCGATGACGCGCGGCGCCAGGGTGCTGCGGGACGGTACCGCCGTGGTCTGGATCCTCGCTGCGATGGTGATCAGTATCGTGCACCGCTGGGTGCCGGCGGCGTCGTGGTTGCTCGTGCACCTCGTCCTCCTCGGGGCGCTCACGCATTCCGCCCTGGTCTGGAGCGAGCATTTCGCGCACACACTGCTGCGGTCGCGCCCGCGTCCGGGGGACGACGGCAGGCAAGCAGCGCGGATCCTGCTGCTGGCCGGTGGTTCGCTCAGCGTGTTCGTGGGCGTCGGAGCGCAGCAGTGGTGGTTGGTGGTCGTCGGTGCCGCACTGGTGACCGGCGCTGTCACATGGCACTTCCTTCATCTGCTCCTCGCACTGCGGCGGGCACTGCCGAACCGCTTCCGGACAGTGACCCGGTATTACCTGGCGGCGGCGGTGTGTCTGCCTGTGGGCGCCGGGTTCGGCGCTGCTTTGGCGTTGGGTTTGGACGACCAGTGGCATGGACGACTTCTGGTTGCTCACCTGAGCGTCAACCTGCTCGGCTGGATCGGGCTCACGGTCGTCGGCACTCTGGTGACGTTCTGGCCGACCATGTTGCGGACGCGTATGGACGCGCGCGCAGAGCGACTGGCAGGGCAGGCGCTGCCGGTCATCGGTGCGGGCCTGCTCGTGATGGTTGCCGGATCACTGTCCGGGGTGCAACCGCTGGCCGCAGGCGGGCTGGTCGTCTACAGCGCGGGTCTGGTGTGGTCCGGGCGCGCGTTATGGCGTCCGGCACGGGAGAAGCCCCCGCGGGAGTTCGCCCCGGCGGCGGTCGGGCTCGCCGCGCTGTGGGCCGCCGGTTTCCTGATCTGGGTAGGCGTGGTGTTCGCGCTGTCCCCGTCGTGGGAGGCCGTTGCAGCGACTCTCCCCGGCGGTGTGGGCCTGGCGACCGTCGGATTCGCGGCACAACTGCTGACGGGCGCGCTGTCGTACCTGGTGCCGACGATGATGGGACGCTCGCCGGCGGGTGTCCGGGCGGCGCAGGACTGGATGAACCGCGGCACCACCTGGCGGCTGACCGTGATCAACGGGGGGTTGCTGCTGTGGCTGGTGCCCGCCCCTTCGTGGGTGCGGGTGTTCCTGGCCATCGCGGTGCTGGTCGGCCTGGCGATGTTCCTCCCCCTCTTGGCGGGGGCGGTCAGCGCGGCGCTCCGGTCACGGACCGACCCCGAAGGGGAGGCTGGGTCGACCCGGCCGGATCCGACGCGGGAGCGTCGCCCGCAGGCACCCTCGGTCTGGTCAGGATGGCAGCTCGTCGCGGGTGTGCTGGCGCTGGCCCTGGCACTGACGCTCGGCGTCGGCCTCGACCCGGCAGCGGCGGGCCTGCCTGCCTTCGGCGGACGCTCCTCCCAGACGGGCGTGGAGCCCACCGGCAACACCACACGCGTCGAGGTGGCCACAAAGACGATGAGCTTCGTCCCGGCGCGGATCACGGTTCCGCGGGGGGATCGTCTCGTTGTCACCCTCACGAACACCGACTCCACGACGTCCCATGACTTGGTGATCGACGACGTCCGGACACCACGGCTGCGGCCGGGGGAACGCGCCGAACTGGACGCGGGCATCATCGGATCGTCCACACAGGGGTGGTGCAGTGTGGCGGGCCACCGGCAGATGGGGATGGTGATCGACATCGTCGTCGAAGGTGGTGCGGCTGGGTCAGACCCTGGGCCGCACCCAACGCGACACGCGCCGGCGCCGGCCGATGCCGAACTGTCCGGCTCCGTCGACCCGGTGCTGCCGAGGGTCACGTCCGACCGTGTGCGCAAACCGTCCCTTCGTGTGCAGGAGGTTCCGCTCGAGGTCGCTCCGGGGGTGTGGCAGCGGCGGTGGACCTTCAACGGGCGGGTGCCCGGCCCGACACTGCACGGCCGCGTCGGGGACGTCTTCGAGATCACGCTTTTCAACGACGGGTCCGTGGGGCACTCGATCGACTTCCACGCAGGGTCTTTGGCCCCTGACCGGCCGATGCGCACGATCCCGCCTGGCGAGTCGTTGACGTACCGGTTCACCGCCACGCGCGCCGGGATCTGGATGTACCACTGCTCGACGCACCCCATGAGCGTGCACATCGGAGCGGGGATGCACGGCGCCGTCATCATCGAACCCGAGGGGTTGCCCGCTGTCGATCGATCGTACGTGTTGGTCCAGTCTGAGGTGTTCCTGGGGGTTGCCGCCGCCACCGCGGCGAGCGCAACAGAGGTTGATGCCGAGAAGGTCTTCCGGGAACTGCCGGATCGTGTCGTCTTCAACGGAATCGCCAACCAGTACGACCAGTTCCCTTTCGCTGCGCGAGTGGGGGAACGGGTGCGCTTCTGGCTGCTCGACGCCGGGCCGAATCGCGCGTCGAGCTTTCACATAGTTGGGGGTCAGTTCGACACCGTGTGGTCAGAGGGGAGGTATCTGCTGAGGCAGGGCCGCGGCCCGATAGGCGAGACCGGCGGCGGTAGTCAGGCGCTGGCATTGCAGCCGGCGCAAGGCGGGTTCGTGGAACTCACCTTCCCCGAGCCGGGGCATTACCCGGCTGTCAGCCACATCATGGTGGACGCCGAGCGTGGCGCCCACGGGATCGTCCGGGTCACCTGATCGGCTGCCACGATTCGATTGCGTGCCGGCGCCCGGGCAGACGGCCGACCGCCTCGGGCCACCGAGCCGCTCAACCAGGCGCGATGGCGCCGGCTAGGCCGCCGGCCAAGCGCCACGGATCTCCTGTTGCAGGTACGGGGCCCGGTTCCGGTCGAGGCCCAACTCATGTGCCGCGCGCAACGGCCATGCGGGCTCGCGCAAGGCGACCCGAGCGAGGAAGACGGCGTCCGCGTGTCCCGTCGAAATGATCTCCTCGGCGTGGTGCGGGTCGGTGATCAGTCCCACTGCCCCTGTCGGCATTCCCGCCTCGCGGCGGATCTCGGCAGCGAACCTCACCTGGTAGCCGGGGCCGAGGGGGATGCGCGCGGTCACGTTTCCGCCCGTGGACACGTCGATGAGGTCGACCTTATGCTCGCGCAGCAGGCCGGCCAGCACTACGGAGTCGGCGCCGGTCCACCCGTCGCTCACCCAGTCGGTGGCTGAGATCCGGACGAACAGCACCCCGTCCCACACCTCGCGGACCGCGTCGACGACCCGCAGCAGCAACCGTGCCCGATTCGCCAGCGCGCCCCCGTACTCGTCGGCGCGCTGATTGGACAGCGGCGAGTAGAACTCGTGGAGAAGATACCCGTGAGCCGCGTGGATTTCGATGACGTCGAAGCCCGCGTCCCGAGAACGAACCGCAGCGGCCACATACTCCGCAACGATGCGGTCGATCCCCGCGGCGTCAAGCGCAGCGGGCTCACGGTACCCGGGGAAGGCGAGGGGGCTCGGAGCCTCCACGGGCCACCCGCCGGCATCTACCAGAGGTGGCCGGCCGGCATGGACGATCAGTTCGCGTGAACTGCCGCCCTTGCGGCCCGCGTGGGCGAGTTGGACACCGATATGGGCTCCCTGGCTGTGCACGAAGTCGACGATCCGGGCCCAGGCGGCTGCCTGCGAGTCGTTCCACAGGCCGGTGTCGAAGGCGCTGATGCGGCCTTGCGGATTGATCGACGTGGCCTCGGTCATCACCAAGCCGAAGCCGCCCTGCGCATACTTGCCGTAGTGGACGAGGTGCCAATCGGTCGGGATCCCATCGCGCGCTGCCACCGAATACATGCACATGGGCGATAGGAAGACCCGGTTGCGGAAGGTGACGTCGTGCAGGGTAAGTGGGGCAAACAGCTCGGCCATGCTCACACTGAAGCACGGCCGATCGTCGGCGGGTGCTCAGTCCGAAAACCGGGTGGCCCTCGCGGCCGTGATCTGCGAAGGTTGGCGGCGATGAGCGGTAACGAAACTTTCGACATCGAGTTCGTCGACGAGGCAGATCCGGAGTTCGGCGTCGACCTCTCAGCCGACGGGGAGCAACTGGACCTCGCCGACAGACTGAGCCTGCGTCGCGTCGCCGGCCTTTCGACCGAGCTTGTGGATGTCTCCGAAGTCGAGTACCGGCAGTTGCGGTTGGAGCGGGTGGTCCTTGTCGGCGTGGCGTCCGGCTCCGCGGCCGACGCCGAGCACTCGATGGCTGAGTTGGCGGCACTGGCGGAGACGGCCGGGTCTCTCGTGCTGGACGCTTTGGTCCAGCGGCGATCGCGACCCGACCCAGCCACCTTCGTCGGTCGCGGCAAGGTGGACGACCTGCGCGAACTCGTAGTGGCCACCGGCGCCGACACCGTGATCGCCGACGGCGAACTCGAGCCCGCACAGCTTCGCAACCTCGAGGACCGGGTGAAGGTCAAGGTGGTCGATCGCACGGCCCTGATCCTGGACATCTTCGCTCAGCACGCCAAGAGCGCCGAGGGCAAAGCTCAGGTCGAGATGGCGCAGTTGCAGTACCTCAAGCAGCGCCTGCGAGGCTGGGGCAGTAGCCTGTCGCGGCAGACCGGAGGTCGGGCGGGCGCCGGTGTCGGGATCGGAGGCCGCGGCCCCGGTGAGACCAAGATCGAGACCGATCGGCGACGCATCAACACCCGCATATCGGTCCTACGGCGTCGGCTTCGCGAGATGGATGAGGTGCGGCGCACCAAGCGGTCCCAGCGGGTGAGGCAGGCGGTGCCGAGCGTGGCAGTGGTCGGATACACGAACGCGGGGAAGTCGTCCCTCGTCAACAGGCTCACCGGCGCGGGTGTGCTGGTGGATGACTCCCTGTTCGCAACCCTGGATCCCACAACCCGACGCACCGAGACGTCCGATTCGCGCGTCTACACGCTGACGGACACGGTTGGATTCGTCCGGCAACTGCCGCACGATCTTGTGGAGGCGTTCCGTTCGACTTTGGAGGAGTCGGTGATGGCCGATCTGCTCGTGCATGTGGTGGACGGCTCCGACCCCGACCCGGCCGGCCAGATCAGCGCGGTGCGGACGGTGCTGACCGACATCGGGGCGGCTCACGTCCCCGAACTGCTGGTCGTGAACAAGATCGACCGCGCCGACCCCGAAGCGCTCACGGTGCTGCGTTCACAACAGCCCGGCGCATTGTTCATCTCCTGCCGCACAGGCGCGGGCCTGGGTGAACTGCGCGCGGAGATCGATCGGCGACTACCGCGCCCGGAGGTCGAGGTGCGTGCCCTCGTCCCGTACGGGCGGGGCGACCTCATCAACCGGATCCATCAGGCAGGTGAGCTGCTGGAATCCGTTCACACTGCTGACGGCACGATTGTCAGGGCACTCGTCAACCCCGATCTGGCCGCTGATCTGGATCCCTTCGCTTCCCAGTGAGCGCGGACGCGTGAAGAGCCCCGGCTCCGATCTGATGGTGGAGCACATCCTGCGGGTGGTCGAGCAGGTGCCGTCCGGGGAGGTCATCAGCTACGGAGATGTGGCGCGCATCGTCGGCTGCGGGCCGCGGCAGGTGGGCGCGGTGATGCGCCACTACGGCGACAATGTCGCCTGGTGGCGGGTCGTGAATGCGTCCGGGGGACTGAGCGTCAGTGAAGAGGCCCGCCCACATTGGCAAGCCGAGGCGATCCCTCTGAAGCCCGACGGGCTGGGTTGCCGCCTCGGCCACTGTCGTGCCGACCTGGTCGCGGTCGCGGCCGGGTATCGCGCCGCCGTCGCGGACCTGGCTCCGGTATCCACAGCCGGCCCCGGCAACCCCGAGGACCCGGCTCACGGCAGCTAAGGTGACCGGGTGACCGACTCCGTAACCGCTGCCGCGCTGTCCGCGGCAGTCGCTGCCATCGGGGGGACGCCGCGTCCCGGGCAGGCGCGCATGGCCGAGTCGGTCGCCGCGGCGATCGAGAACGGGGAGCACCTGCTCGTCCAGGCAGGCACTGGAACGGGCAAGTCGCTGGCGTACCTGATACCCGCCCTGGTCAGATTGGCGGAGCACCCGGACGAGCGCGTCGTCGTCGCAACCGCGACCCTCACGTTGCAGGCTCAGCTCGCAACCAACGACATTCCCGTGGCCGTCGCCGCAGTGGGCGAGATCACCGGTCGCCGGCCACCGTCCGCGGTCCTCAAGGGACGCAGCAACTACGCCTGCCTGCTCAAGGTGCGCGAAGGCATGGGCGAGGAACAGGAGTCGTTGTTGGGCGCGGATGCGGTCGCGTCCGCTCTGCGATCAGTCGGGGCGGACGCCGTATCGGTCATCGGCGCCGAAGTCGTGTCCCTGCGTGAGTGGGCCGAGGAACAGGCCGCCAGCGGGGGAGTGGCGGACAGGGACGACGCGCCGTCACACGGTCAGCAGGCGTGGGCGCAAGTGTCGGTACCCGTGCGTGAATGTGTGGGGGCGCAGAACTGCCGCTTCGGCGACGTGTGTCTGGTCGAGAAGTCACGCGAGCGAGCCCGGCAGGCCAATCTGGTCGTCACGAATCACTCGCTGCTGGCGATCGACGCGATGCACGGCGGCACCGCCCTGCCGGCTCACGACTTCGTGATCATCGACGAGGCACATGAACTGACTGCCCGGGTGACAGGTGCGGCGTCGCTCGAACTGAGCCCCCAGATGCTGGAACGGGCGGGAAAGCGGTGTCATTCGTGGCTCGACGACGAGTTGGCCCTGGAGTTCCTGGAGACCGGCGAGTTGCTGAGGCGGGCGTTGGACGCTGCCGACGTGGCTCAGGTCAAGGATCCGAGCAGCGGGGTGGTGGCCGCTGTGGCGCAGATTCGGGACACCTGTCGCAGGGTCGTGTCGGCGCTCGGCCAAGGTGAACAGCCATTGCCTGTCGAGCGGGTGCAGGCCGGCGCGGCCGTGGCTGAACTGTTCGACGCGTCCGAAGCGATGGCGAAGCTGGGCGAGCGCGACGTCCTGTGGGTGATCGAACGCGAACGGTCGGGGCGGGAACTGCGACAGGCTCCCTTGTCGGTCGCCGGCCTGATTCGTTCCCAAGTGATGCAGCAGGTGCCCGTGGTGATGACGTCAGCGACGCTCACCGTGGGGGGAGACTTCGCGGTGAGTGCCGGGGCGGTCGGCCTGCGTCCCGACGAGCAGGTGCCGGAGGGCGAAACCGCCACCGTGATGTCCGAGGAGTCGCTGCCATGGCGCGGCATCGACGTCGGATCTCCGTTCGACTACGGGCGGCAGGGGATCTTGTACGTCGCGAAGGGGCTCGACCGTCCGCGCCGCGAAGGAATCAGCCAAGATGCCCTCGACGAGATCGTCGACCTGATCGAGGCGGCCGGGGGTCACACCTTGGGGTTGTTCGCATCGCAGCGGTCGGCTGAGGCGGCCGCTGCCCACGTGCGCAAACGCCTGCCCGCCATGGATGTGTTCTGTCAAGGGGATGCGCATCTGGCCGAACTGACACAGCGATTCGTCTCGGACCCCGAATCCTGCCTGTTCGGGACGTTGTCCCTGTGGCAGGGGTTGGATGTTCCCGGACAGGCGTGCGAACTCGTGATCATCGACAAGATCCCGTTTCCTCGGCCGGACGAGCCACTGCAACTCGCGCGGCAGGAGGCCGTCTCCAAGGCGGGTGGCAATGGGTTCATGCAGGTTGCTGCTGCGCAGGCGGGGCTCCTCCTGGCTCAAGGGTCGGGGCGTTTGATTCGGCGCAGTTCCGACCGCGGGGTCGTCGCCGTGCTCGACCCACGTCTCGTGACAGCCCGTTATGGCAGTTACTTGCGCGCGTCCTTGCCGGGCTTTTGGATGACGACGGATCTGGACGTCGCCCTTGCGGCTCTGCGCCGGTTGCGGACGCAGGCGTCCTAGAGACTGTGGGCGAATCGTAGCTGCCTCAGACCCTGCGGAGAACGGCTACCACCTTGCCGAGGATCGTCGCGTACGTGCCGTCGATCGGCTCGTACGCCTGATTGTGGGGCAGCAACCAAGTCTGCCCGGCCTTGCGTTTGAGGGTCTTGACTGTCGCCTCGTTGTCGAGCAGGGCCGCCACGATCTCACCGTTCTCTGCGGTCGGTTGCTGCCGGACGACCACCCAGTCGCCGTCGCAGATCGCCGCGTCGATCATGGAGTCACCCCTGACCTCCAGCATGAAGAGGTTGCCTTCGCCGACCAACTGCTTGGGCAACGGCATGACGTCGGTTTCGTGCTCCTCGGCGAGGATCGGATTGCCGGCCGCGATCGCGCCGAGCACGGGCACGTTGACTGCTGTGGGGAAAGCGTCGCCGTAGCCAGTCGGGTCGAGATCCGGCAGGGGGTCGCGGACTTCATCGGGTGCTGACGCCGCGGGACGCAGAGAATCCGGGAGCACGACCTCCATCGCGCGCGGGCGGTGCGGGTCGCGCCGCAAGAACCCCTTCTGCTCCAGCACCTTCAGTTGATGGGCGACGCTGGACGAACTGGCGAGGCCCACCCAGTCGCCCAACTCCCGGATGCTGGGGGGGTAGCCGCGGGCGGCGACCGTGTCGCGGATCACCTCAAGGACTCGGCGTTGTCTTGGTGTGAGAGTGTCGAAACCGGGCGGGCCGTCGGGGAGGGATGCGAACACCCCGTCTGGCTCGAGCTCAGCGGCGACGTCGGCCTTGCGGGGCCGCCCACGGCGCCTGGCCGGGGGCTCCGTGTGATTCTGCATGGGCAGAAATTTAGCGCGAAAATCAAACAGTTGTTCGAGAACACGCCGTGCAATCGGCGGAGAGTGTGACAGGCAGGCCGCGCAAGCTTCGTAAACGCCCGATTCGGCCGTCTTTCGGTCGTTCCGGGGACGATTTGTCACGCAGGCGTGCCGCCGGGTCGTCTCAGGTCAGCTTGGGCGTTGTCACGCACGTAGCGCCGTCGGACCCCGAACTGAGCCTGCTTGTGCGCGAGGGCGCTCGTTCAATCATGTATGTCAGTGGGGCCCGCTTGGCTGTGTGCATGAACAGCACAACGCCCAATCGCAGCACGGCGGCAACCGACAGCCAGGCAGGCGAGTTCGAACACGTGAGCGATTTCACTTCCATCCGCGTCCGGGGCACGATAGAGTCAGTTATCGAACAGCAGTTCGACGAGATGGCAAGGAGCAGGCTGATGATCAGCACACCAGACACCCGGTCCGGCACCGTTGCCACTGTTCGCGATGTCCGGGTCCGTCCTTCGGCGCGAGGCCGGAGTGCGCGGCCGCGAGTTCTAGCAGCGCCGGCCGGCAGGCCAAAGGCGGGCCCGGCGGCGCCGGTGGTTTCGGTCGCGCCCGCAACGGCGGCCCCGTTGCGTCTCACCTCTCGTGGCGTGGCTGTCATCATCGCGATTCTGCTGGCGCAGTTCGTCACCGCGGTCGTCGTCATCACCGTGAGTTTCTTGTCGGTGAGCAACGAGCCGTTGCCGCAGGCCCCGGTCGCTGCCGTCTCGCTACAAGGGCCTTAGCCTTTCCGACGGGCAGCGCTGTCGCGTTCGTCGTATGGTCATCTGGCGACGTTCCCTGGGGCGCGGGCGACACTTGGTCAAAGGTTGCCCGAGCGCGTAACCGAGTTATCTCGAACGGTTGACGTTTATTGTCCTGCCGTCTATGGTCCTAGATGTAGTAATCACAACGCTGTAGTTAACCTACAGGTTGTGGTCCAAGCTTCGATTCGGATTCGAGGAGCCAGCGGTGCACTGCCCCTTCTGTCGTCACTGTGACTCGCGGGTGCTCGACTCGCGCGTCGCCGAGGACGGCACGAGTGTGCGCCGCCGCCGCCAATGCCCCAACTGCGACCGTCGATTCACCACTCTCGAACAGATGCAGTTGGTGGTCGTCAAGCGATCCGGGGTCATCGAGCCGTTCAGCCGCGAGAAGGTCATCGTGGGCGTGAGCAAGGCCTGCAAGGGGCGGCCGGTGACCGATGACCAACTAGCCCGTCTCGGGCAGCAGGTGGAAGAGGCGCTGCGCGCGTCCGGCGTGGCCGAGGTTCCGACCCATGAGGTGGGCCTGGCGATCTTGGGGCCACTGCGCGAACTGGACGCCGTTGCGTACCTGCGGTTTGCCAGTGTCTACCGTCAGTTCGAGTCGGTTGCCGATTTCGAGGCCGAGATCAACTCGCTGCGCGCGTCCCAGACCGTCACCTCCTGACCTTCAGTACTCAATTCCCACATCCACGAGAGGACCTCCAATGACCGATACCGCCGCCCGCTCAACGTCCCGGGGCAAGGCGCCCGCCGGCTTGGAAGTCAAGCGTGTGTTCACGACGCCGGGGGTGCACCCGTACGACGAGGTCAATTGGGAGTCCCGCGAAATCGTCCAGACGAACTGGAAGACGGGAGAGAACGTGTTCGAGCAGCGAGGAGTCGAGTTTCCCGACTTCTGGAGCCAGAACGCCGCGACGATCGTCACGACGAAGTACTTCCGCGGTGCGCTCGGCACCCCGGCCCGCGAAGCCAGCCTGCGCACCATCATCGACCGGGTGGTCAAGAAGTACCGCAAGACCGGCGAGGACGAGGGCTACTTCGCCACCACTGAAGCCGCTGAGATCTTCGAGCACGAACTCACGTGGATGCTGCTGCATCAGTACTTCAGCTTCAACTCGCCGGTGTGGTTCAACGTCGGCACCCCGTCGCCGCAGCAGGTCAGCGCCTGCTTCATCCTCTCGGTCGACGATTCGATGGATTCGATCCTGAACTGGTACCGCGAGGAGGGCTTCATCTTCAAGGGCGGCTCCGGCGCGGGGCTGAACCTTTCGCGCATCCGGTCGTCGAAAGAACTGCTGAGTTCCGGCGGGACTGCATCCGGGCCCGTGTCTTTCATGCGCGGCGCGGACGCGTCGGCGGGAACCATCAAGTCGGGTGGCGCGACGCGGCGCGCCGCGAAGATGGTTGTGCTGGACGTCGATCACCCCGACATCGAGGAGTTCATCGAGACCAAGGCTCGCGAAGAAGACAAGATCCGAGCGTTGCGGGACGCGGGCTTCGACATGGACCTCGGCGGAAAAGACATCGTCTCGGTGCAGTACCAAAACGCCAACAACTCGGTGCGTGTCAGTGACGAGTTCATGCGCGCGGTCGAGGCCGGGAAGAAGTTCGGGCTGCGCGCCCGCATGGACGGCCGCATCATCGAAGAGGTGGACGCCCGGGGCCTCTTCACGAAGATGGCCCGCGCGGCGTGGGAGTGCGCCGACCCAGGCATCCAGTACGACGACACGATCAACTCTTGGCACACAAACCCCGAGACGGGTCGCATCACGGCGTCCAACCCTTGCTCGGAGTACATGAGTCTCGACAACTCCTCGTGCAACCTGGCGAGTCTGAACCTGTTGAAGTTCCTCACCCCTGAGGGGGCTTTCGACACGGACAGGTTCGTCAAGGCGGTCGAGTTGATCATCACCGCGATGGACATCTCGATCTGCTTCGCCGATTTCCCGACCGAATCGATCGGCGAGACCACTCGCAAGTACCGCCAGTTGGGCATCGGGTACGCCAATCTGGGAGCGCTGCTCATGGCGTGCGGCCTCGGGTACGACTCCGACGGCGGACGCGCGCTGGCGGCCGCGATCACATCGTTGATGACAGGTGCGTCCTACCGCCGCTCGGCCGAACTGGCGGGCATCGTCGGCCCGTACGCCGGCTACGCACGCAACGCGTCTGCCCACCAGAAGGTGATGCGCAAGCATCAGGTCGCCGACGACGAACTGAAGCGGGTCTCCGACCTGGACGCCACGGTTCACGCTGCCTCCGCCGCCGAGTGGAACCGCGTCGTCGAACTGGGCGCGAGGAACGGCTTCCGCAACGCGCAGGCGTCCGTACTGGCACCCACCGGCACTATCGGCTTCATGATGGACTGCGACACAACCGGGATCGAGCCCGACTTCTCGCTGGTGAAGTTCAAGAAGTTGGTGGGCGGCGGGTCGATGCAGATCGTCAACCAGACGATCCCGGCGGCTCTTAAGAAACTCGGCCACGAGTCCGAGACGATCGAGGCCATCGTCGAGCACATCGCAGAGCACGGGCATGTGGTCAATGCGCCCGGGCTGCGCTCGGAGCACTACGAGGTTTTCGACACTGCCATGGGGCAGCGGGCGATCCGGCCCATGGGGCACGTGCGCATGATGGCGGCGGTGCAGCCGTTCCTGTCCGGCGCGATCTCGAAGACGGTCAACCTGCCGGAGTCGGCGACGGTGGAGGAGATCGCCGACGTCTACATGCAGGGCTGGAAGCTCGGGCTCAAGGCCCTGGCCGTCTACCGCGACAACTGCAAGGTGGGTCAGCCGCTTTCGGACGCCCGGAAGAAGGACGATTCGGTGAAGGTCGCACCCGAGGTGCGAGTCGAGTACCGGCCGCGTCGCAGACGCCTTCCCAAGTCGCGCATCAGCCGGACGACGTCGTTCTCCGTGGGTGGCGCCGAGGGCTACATGACGTCCGGCAACTACGAGGACGGCGCACTCGGTGAGCTGTTCCTGAAGCTCGGCAAGCAGGGGTCCACCCTGGCCGGGGTGATGGACGCCTTTTCGATCGCCGTGTCCATCGGCTTGCAGTACGGCGTGCCGCTGGAGAGTTTCGCGCAGAAGTTCACGAACCTGAAGTTCGAGCCGGCCGGCATGACCGACGACCCCGACATCCGCATGGCGCAGTCGATCATGGATTACATCTTCCGTCGCCTCGCGCTCGACTACCTGGACTTCGACGAGCGGTCGGAACTCGGAATCTACACCGCTGCTGAGCGGGCGCGGTACGTGGCTACCGGGTCTTACCTGTCAGAGGACGACGAGTCGCAGTTGCTCGAGTCGGAGCAGTTGCGAAATGACGCCGGCGACAACATCCGGGTGGACGCCGGTGGGCCGCTGCAGCCGTCCCTCATCGACGCACCGCGCACCTCGACGGAGGTCTTCGAGATCTCCACCGGCATCACGGTCGACGCGCCGCTGTGCTGGACGTGTGGCACGAAGATGAGGCCGAGCGGGTCGTGCTACGTGTGCGAGGGATGCGGATCGACCAGCGGCTGCAGCTGAGGTCAGGAGCCCGGGGCCGGGCGACAACCCGTCGGGCCCGGGCATGCAACTTCCGTGATGCGGGGTTTTGGTGTCGGACCGACTAGTATGAGAGTCGCGGTGACCCGCACCAGTCTTGCCTCGGGTCGCCAGGTGATGCGATCCGACGGCATGGCGCCCCGCGCCGGCCCGCAGGTCGCTGGCCGCGCCGCACCGGTCACCCGGACCGGAAGGAGCACGAGCGCGCCGGGCGAGACGCCCATGAATCAGGAATTCGCAAATGACTTCAGCTTTCGCACGCTTGCGCGTGCCCGCCCCGTTGGCAGCCGTCCTGGCAGCCCGTGGCATCGATACCCCCACCCCGATCCAGACCGCCACACTGCCCGACTCGCTGGCAGGACGCGACGTGCTCGGCCGCGGACGCACAGGCTCAGGCAAGACCTACGCCTTCGCGCTTCCCGTGGTGGCCCGACTGGCCGCCGAGCGGCGGCGCTCCATCCCAGGTAGGCCGCGCGCCCTCATCCTCGCGCCCACCCGTGAGTTGGTTGCTCAGATCGCCGAGGCACTTCGTCCGCTGGCACAGGCAGCCGGGCTCGCCACTCTCACCGTCTTCGGCGGAGTCAGCCAGAACCCGCAGGTTCGGTCCTTGACGGCCGGCGTCGACATCCTGGTCGCCACACCCGGACGTCTGCTCGACCTGCGCGAGCAGGGTCACTTGACTCTGGGAGACATCACGGTCACCGTCATCGACGAGGCCGACCACATGAGCGACATGGGGTTCCTGCCGGTGGTGAAGAAGATCCTGGCCTCCACCCCGGCGCGCTCGCAGCGGCTGTTGTTCTCGGCGACGCTGGACAACGCCGTCAGCGTCCTGGTGAAGCAGTTCCTGCACGACCCGGTCGTCCACGAGGCCGACTCCCTCGAATCGCCGATCGACACCATGGACCACCACGTGCTGACGGTCACGTCGGCCGAGCGCTCCGACGTGATCGCCGATCTCGCGTCCGCTCCGGGCCGGACCATCCTGTTCACCCGGACCAAGCATGGCGCCAAGAAGCTTGCCAAGCAGTTGATCGGACGCGGCATCCCCGCCGTCGACCTGCACGGCAACCTCAGCCAGAACGCGCGCACGCGCAACCTGGACGCCTTCGGCTCCGGTCGCGTGGAGACACTCGTCGCTACCGACATCGCCGCCCGTGGAATCCATGTGGATGACGTCGCGCTTGTCGTCCACGCCGATCCGCCCACCGAACACAAGGCCTACCTGCACCGCTCCGGTCGTACTGCCCGGGCAGGTAACTCCGGCACCGTCATCACCCTGGCCACCCCCGACCAACGCGGCGATGTGCAGGGGCTCATGCGCGCAGCGAAGATCAAGCCCCGCGTCACGGCTGCCACCGCCGCGATCCTGCGCGAGTTGGCTCCCGGCGAGCGGCGGATTCTGCCCGCCCGCGAAGTTGCGTCACTGACGCCTTCGGCGCCGTCCGACCAGCCGTCGGGACGCGCCCGTCGTTCCGGCAGCAAGGGCTCGGGCTCGGGCGGGGGGCGCGGTCACCAGGCTGCTGCCGCCGGCCCTCGTGGGGCGGCCGCATTCTCGGCAACAGCGAGGCGGGGCGGACGCAGCGGCCGGTCCCGCTGAGCGGTCTGTCCGGGTGCCCCGTGCGCAACAGGCCGGGGTGCCACCGGCGACGTCAGCTGGTCGGGCTCTGTGCCCAGTAGCTGAAGACGCCGGTATCTCTCAAGGAGCCCAAGTAGCTCTCCTCTGTGTGGGGGTCGAGCCAGGACACATTGCCCGTGACCGGAGCGATCTCGGCGTGCGGGGCGTAGGTGGTCGTGACGAGGACCAGCTGCGGATCGCCCAGCCATGGCGCGGCTACGCCCGGGGCGTCCTCCGTCTCGAAAGCCATCGGCTCCGACCGAGCCGCACGCAGCAGCGTGAGCAGGCCGACGACGTCCGGGGCGGCGAGGTCGATGACGCCGGCTGCGGCGGCCGCCGCGATGCGAGCCTCCTGAGCCGCCTGCGCCAACTGCTGGGCGTGACCGATCCGGGCCGTGCGTCGCTCCGCAGCATCAAGTGCGCCATACCCCGGGATGAGTTCGGCAATCACCTCGGCAGGCGTGTCCGCATGGATCATGCTGCCGTCGTGAAGCAGCAGCACGTGGCTCCACTCGGTGCCGTCAGAGCGAGTGGGGCTGAAGCCACAACAGCCCGCATGGTAGTTGCGGAATTTCATGCCCCGAGCCTAGGCCCACACCGCAGATCGGGCCTCCTCAAGTGCTGGTCCGCCTGCGGGAAGACACGAACTCGCCCGTTCCGGGTGTAGCTGTGTGATTCGTCGCCCCGGGATGATGTCCACAGCGGCGAGAGGAGCGGCCATGCCCGAAGAAACCCAGGCCCAGCGCATCGCGCGCGTCGAAGACGAGAACGCCCGCCTGCGCGAAGATCTCGACGCGGCGCGTGGCACCTCGCAGGAGCCGGCATCCGAAGAGCATCCCTCCCGCGAGGCGGCCCCACTGCGATCGCGCCGAGGCGCGGGCATCGCCCGCTCCGTCGTCTCGGTGGTGCTCATCGTGCTTGGCGCGCTTCTCGCACCGGTCGCACTCGTCGCCAACACCGCCAACAGACTGCTCACCGACACTGACTTCTTCGTCGCGACGCTCCAGCCGATCGCCGACGACGAAGCTGTGCAGGAGTTCCTCGTCGAGCAGGTGACCGCGACAATCCGCACACAGGCTGAACTCGACCGGGTCGTGGCCGATCTGTTCGACGGATTCGAAGGATTGAATCTGCCCCCAAGGTCGATCGCAGCCCTGCGATTGCTTGAGCGTCCGGCCGCCGCCGGCCTCGACGCGCTCGTCGAGGGGGTCGTCACCCGGGTGGTCACCTCGGATCAGTTCCACAGCGTCATGGCCGAGTCGCTGCGCATCAGCCACTCCCAGTTGGTCGCCGCACTGAGCGGACGCAGCGACCTGCTCGTAATCAACTCCCAGGGACAGGTCGGTATCGCGATGGGGCCCATCCTGGACCGGGTGCGCAGCGCGCTCTCGGACGAAGGCTTCCCATTCGCCTCCCTCATCCCGAAGAGCGACCGGGTGATCGTGATCGCGCAGTCGGCGCAAATCGCGCAGTACGTGTGGTTCTACCAGTTCGCGGTCGCTGTCGGTCCGTGGCTGCAGTGGGTCGTCGTCGCGCTGTTCGCTGCAGGGGTGATCGTCGCCCGTCGCCGGGCGACGGCGATCATGGGCGTCGGCATCGGCCTAGCGGTGGCGGCCGGAGTGCTCTGGGCTGCGGTCCGCGCGGGACGGGTGTTCGCGGTCAGCGCCACGTCCGCGACGGTTCCTACGGCTGCCGTGGGCGTGATCTACGACACGATGGTCGCCTCGATCCTGGCGTCCGTCACCGCTGCGGTCGTCGTGGGACTGGCCGTCGCGCTCGTCGCCTACCTCGCAGGTTCGTACCGCTCGAGTCGGGCACTTCGTGGTCTCGCTGAATCGGGGGCCGTCGCACTCCGGGAAGCGGGCGACCGTCATGGCCTCAGCACGGGGCGCTTTGGCGAGTTCGTCTTCCGCGCTCGCCTCGCGATCCGTGTCGTGGTCGGTCTCTCAGCGGCGGCCATCATCTTGTTCGTACGCCCGCTCACTCCGACGATCGTGATCTGGACCCTCGTGTTGGCGCTGTTGACGGTCGCGATCGCTCGCATCCTCGAGCGGCCCGTCTCGTCCGTGCCCGCCGATACCGTGGAACTCCCTGTGGGCTGATTCCCGAGTTGGCCCACGTCTGCGGCTGCGGGATTGCCGTGAGGCCGCGTCCGCTCAGCCGTGGACCGTGAAGACGTAGTCGCCCACAGCGACGCCCGCATCGGCCGCGACGGGCCCGCACTTGGCTTTGAGCAACAAGAACACCCGACGGGGCGGGTCGGAGAGCCCCTCGTAGTTGCCCATTCCCTTGGCGAGGACGACATCGGCCGCAGCGAACACCTGCCGAAACTCGTCCGTCGTCGCCTCCAGCACTGTGCCGGGCAGGCGGCAACCGCTTGAGATCACGGTCGCGTAGTCGGCCATGCCCGCCGCCTTTGCTTCGACAAGCGTCGCGTCGTTGATCACCGGCGCCCCCCGAACGGCATACGTCACATCAGCGCTTTCGCCCAGCACTGAGACGAGGATCTTGTCGAAGACGACTTCGCCGGAGTTGTCGCCGATAACGAGCACGGTGCGAGCATGTTTGAGATCGGCTGCGAGTTCGTCCGCGACGGAGATCGCGAACGGCAGGTTCAATTCGGTGTGCAGCACTTCCGCGACATCGATGTCGACCGCGATCCCGGCGTCCAGCACGTTGCCGGTGGCCGCGATCTTCAGCGCCCGCGCCAGCCGATCCGGACCTTCGAGCCATTCCCACAGCAGGGGCTCGAGGGCTAGCGCCGCCGCGATGTCGCGTGCCTTGTGCTCGGCGAACGGATCGGCGTTCCGGGAGGCGTCGCGGGCCGCCGCGTGAATCGCTCCCGCAAGTTCCGGCGATGTCGGGTAGTCCTCGAGGCGGCCCAGGGCCCGCAGTGCGGCGTCAAGAACCTGCCCGTGCACTTCGGGGTCCTCGCTCGCCAACCGGCCGGCGTCGAGAGCCTGGCGCAGGAGGCAGGGCATACAGTCGTGCAGCACCTTCATCGGTTCACCTCTCCATCCTCGGACCCAGGCTACCGGCGCCGTTCACTCCGCCCCCGAGGTAGCCTCAGTTGCTGCATTTGAGCGCGCACGCCAGCGTCCACGGACCGCGAGGGCAGCCCCGCCGAGCACGGCGGCGATCGCTGACCCCGTCAGCACCGCCGCCTTGGCCGTCGCTTCCCATCGCCCCACAGCGCCGAAAGACAACTCGGTGATCAGGAGGGAGACGGTGAAACCGATCCCGGCCAACGTCGCGACCGCAGCCACGTCGATCCAGCCCAGTGCGGGGTCGAGGTTCGCCCCGCGCAGCCGTGTCACCAGCCAGGTCGCGCCCGTGATGCCGATCGCCTTGCCCGCCACCAGTCCAATGATGATGCCGAGAGCCACGGCTGACACCAGCGCACTGACACCCCCCTGCAACCCCGAGAACGACACCCCGGCCGCGAAGAACGCGAAGACCGGTACTGCGACCCCCGCCGACAAGGGCCGAATCCGATCTTCAAGTGTCTCTGCGAGTCCGGGACCCGCCATGCCCGGCGCGGTCTTGACCGGGATCGTGAACGCCAGCACGACTCCGGCGATCGTCGCGTGAACGCCCGATTCGGAGAACAGTGCCCAGCACAAGACCCCGAATGGCAGCAGCAACAGCCATGCCGCCGGACGCCACGTCAGGAGGAGTCGCTGTGCCCCGTGGGCCAAGATCCCGTAGCACGCCAGGGGGACGGCGGCTGCCAGAAGGTAGCCGACACGCAGATCCTCGGTGTAGAAGACGGCGATGATCGTGATCGCGATCAGGTCGTCGACCACAGCGAGCGTCAACAGGAACAGCCGCAACGCTCCGGGTAAGTTGCGTCCGACAAGCGCGAAGACCGCGAGGGCGAACGCGATGTCCGTGGCGCTCGGGATTGCCCACCCAACGGCGGTCCCGTCCCCGATCGGCAGGGTGAACAGCAGGTAGAGCCCGGCAGGGACGACGACACCGCCGACGGCTGCCGCGATCGGCACCAGCGATCGCCCCGGGTTGCGTAGATCACCGATCACGAACTCGCGTTTCAGTTCCAGGCCGACGAGGAAGAAGAAGATCGCCAGTAGCCCGTCGGCGGCCCAGTGGGACAGGCTCAGCACGAAGGACCAGTCCCCGATCCAGAGCCCGACCTTCGTTTCGCGCAGGTCGTGATACCACTCGGCCAGCGGTGAGTTGGCAAGGATCAGTGCGATGAGTGTCGCCGCCAGGAGAATGCCGCCTCCGACGGTCTCGCGGCTCACTATGCGAGCGATCCGGCGGTTCTCGCCGCTGCTGACGGGGCTGAGGGTGGGTGGTGGAGGAGTCTCGGCCATGGGTTTCCGCTCTGATAGACATCGCCGACCAGGCTTCCCGGCACTCCTCGGGCCAGTGTACTGCTCGGCGTCAGGGCCCGTTCCTGCCAGGACGGCGGGACGCGCCGCTCGCCCGACGCGGCCTTGACCTCGTGTTGTTCGAGTCGGTTATCGGTGAGGCCCGTGGGATACACTCATCGCGATTCCAGCGTCCCTCACGGCGCTGTCCCCGAGGAGGGTTCATGAGGCGACCATCGGCGGGACGCCTGTTCCGCGTGATCGTGGTGGGGGTTGTCGCCCTCGGGTTCCTGTTTGCAGGATGCACGACAGGTGGCGGTTCCCCTGGTCCCCAGAGAACCCTCACAATCGGAGCGACCCTGGAGCCGCCGGCACTGGATCCGACCACCAACAACTCGGCGTCGATCCCGCAGTTGCTGCTGTACAACGTGTACGAGACCCTCGTGAAGCTTGACAGCCAGGGCAGGCTGCGGCCACTGCTGGCGCAGCGCTGGGACGTGAGCCCCGATCGCCTGACCTACCGGTTCTACCTTGATCCGGGAGCCAAGTTCGCCTCGGGCAAGCCGGTCACCGCGGCTGCGGTGGTTCAGAACATCGACCGCATCAGGGACCCGGCCACCGTCTCGGTGTGGGCCGAGATGATGAAGGTCGTCGCAAGCGCAGAGGCCATCGACGATCGAACCGTCCAGGTCACGTTGTCGCGCCCCAGCAACACCTGGCTGTTCAACATGTCCTCATCGGTCGGCATCATCGCCGACCCGGACGGCTTCTCCGACCTGAGGAACAAGACCGCCGGGTCCGGCCCCTACCAACTGGACTCCTGGACACGCGGAGACTCGATCGCACTATCGGCCAACCACAACTACTGGGGGACGCCCAGCCGGTTCGACAAGGTGATCTTCCGCTACTTCAGCGACCCCAACGCGATGAACTCGGCGCTGGCTTCGGGCAGCCTGGACATCATCTCGAATGTGCAGGCACCCGAGGCCCTGGGGCAGTTTGCCGACGAAACCCGCTTCAGCGTGCTGCGCGGGACGACGAATGGTGAAGTCGTCCTCGGAATGAACCACACCAACGCGGCGCTGAAGTCGGTGAAGGTCAGGCAGGCCATCGCGTCCGCCATCAACCGTAAGTCGCTCATGGAAACGGTGTGGAACGGCGAGGGCACGCTGATCGGTTCGATGGCCGTCCCAACCGATCCCTGGTATGAGGACCTGACCGCTCTCAACCCGTACGACGTGGCTGCCTCGCGCAAGTTCCTGCAAGAGTCCGGCTATGCGACAGGCCTGAACCTGCGGCTGCGCGTGCCCGCGACGGCGTACGCCCGCAAGTCGGCCGAGTTCGTGGCCAGTGCTTTGAAGGAAGTCGGGATCAACGTCACGATTCAGGAACTCGAGTTCAGCGTCTGGTACTCCGAGGTGTTCCAGAAGGCCGACTATGACCTGACTATCGTGGCGCACGTCGAACCGCGCGACGTCTTCAAGTTCGCCGAACCCACGTACTACTGGCGTTACAACAACACCGACTTCCAAAAGCTCGTCGCCACCGCCGATGAGGTGTCGGAGGAACAGCAACTTCTCCTCATGAGGCAGGCCGTCCGGCTGCTCGCCACAGACGTGGCCGCCGTCTGGCTTTTCGCCCTGCCGAACCTGGTGGTCACCCGGGCGGGCATCTCCGGGGTCCCGGAGAACGCGACGTCGCTCAGCTTCGACGTCACGACCATTGCCACGCGGTGATCCCGGCCTACTGACCAGTGGCACTCGCGCGCACGATCGGGATTCGCCTGGCGATCATGGTCGCCAGCCTGCTCGTCGCTTCCTTCGTCGTCTTCTCCGTGTGTCAGGCCTTGCCGGGGGACGTTGCCCAGCAGATTCTGGGACAGCAGGCCACGCCGGAGTCGCTCGAGGCCCTGCGAGCACAGCTCGGCCTTGACCGTCCGTTCCTCGAAAGGTATTTCGGCTGGCTCACAGGCATGGCGACTGGCGACTTCGGCAAGTCCTACCTCACCGGCGTCGCCGTGGGACACCTGGTGTGGCCGCGCGTCGGAGTGAGCGCTTGGCTGGTCGGCATCGCCATGCTCGCCACGCCTATCGTCGCTGTCCCGCTGGGAATGGTCGCCGCCGTCCGGCGCCGCTACTGGCAAGGATTTGCCGCTACGGCAACCTCGCAACTGGGCATGGCGATCCCGGCGTTCTGGGCGGGGATCATGCTAGTCATGGTGTTCTCACTGTGGCTCGGCTGGCTGCCTCCCAACGGGTATGTCTCGCTGTCCGATGACCCGGTGGCGTGGGCCCAGCACCTCGTCCTGCCCGTGCTGTCACTGGCGCTGGTCCAGTCGGCGGTGCTGGCTCGGTACGTCCGGTCGGCGTTCGTCGAGGTGCTGACCGAGGACTACTTCCGTACCGCGCGCGCTATCGGCTGGCGGCGCATCCCGGGGCTGCTGCGGCATGGGTTGCGAAACGTGGCCCTGTCGGTCATCACCATCATGGGGTTGCAGTTGGCCGCGACGATCGTGGGGGCGATCGTGATCGAGTCGGTCTTCACCATGCCGGGACTCGGGTCGCTGCTGTTGACGTCCGTAGGGCAGCGCGATCTGCAGGTGGTCCAAGCCGTCGTGATGCTGTTGGTTGTCGCGGTGCTGGTGATCAACGCTCTCGTGGATGTTTCGTACCATCTGCTCGATCCGCGGCTACGAAGTGGGGGCCGGTCATGATGCGCCGCGTCGACCTCGTTCTGGGCGCGGCCCTGGTGATCGGCGTCGTCCTGATGGGCTTGGTTTCACTGGCCTGGACGCCTTTCGACCCGACCCGCGTCGTTCCCGAAGCCAGACTGCTCGACCCAGGGTGGCCGCACCTGCTCGGCACCGACGGTTTCGGGATCGACGTGGTCTCGCGCATCATGACCGGGGCCCAGGTTTGCCTCCAGGTCGGCATTCTGGCCGTGGGGATCGCCGCGCTGATCGGGGTGCCACTCGGAGTGCTCGCGGGGATGACCTGGCGGTGGTTGTCCGAGTTGATCATGCGGACCGGAGACATTCTGTACGCCTTCCCGGCCATGTTGCTGGCGATCCTGCTCGCGGCCGCAGTGGGCGCCTCGACCGAGACCGCCGCCGTCGCCATCGGCATCGCAACGGTGCCCGCCTTCGCGCGGGTCGCCCGTGCCGCGACGCTGCAAGTGATGGCGTCCGACTTCGTGCTGGCCGCGAAGGCGTCCGGTACGACGCGTGTGACCACAGCGTTCACGCACGTGCTCCCCAACATCGCGCCGGTGATCGGTGTGCAGGCGTCGGTTTCGTTCGCGATGGCGATTCTGGCCGAGGCTGGGCTCAGCTACCTGGGTCTGGCGACACCACCCCCGACCCCGACGTGGGGTCGGATGCTGCGTGACGCACAGAACTGGGTGTTCACCGACCCCGTCCAGGCGCTCTGGCCGGGGCTCGCGATCGCTCTGGCCGTCCTGGGGTTCAACCTGCTCGGCGACGGACTGCGCGAACACCTCGACCCCAGGCTGCGTGATCTTTCATGAATGTCCTCGAGGTGTCGGACTTGCGGATCAGCTTCGGCCGCAGGCGGCGTGAAGTGGTGCGAGGCGTGAGTTTCGCCATCGAGCCGTCGCAGCGAGTGGGGCTGATCGGGGAGTCGGGTTCGGGCAAGACCGTCACCGCCTTGGCCGTGATGGGGCTGCTGCCGGAGAACACGCAGGTGTCCGGATCGATCAAGCTGCGGGGGCGCGAACTGGCCGGACTGGGGGACAGCGAGTTCTCGCGGTTACGGGGATCGCAGATGGGCATGGTGTTCCAGGAGCCCATGACGGCGCTCGACCCGACGATGCGCGTTGGGCGGCAGGTGGCGGAGGTGCTGTGGCTGCACGGTGTGGCCGGTGACCTGAGGCCGCGGGTGATCGAGTTGCTGGGAAGGGTGGGCCTGGACGAGCCGGGGCGTGTCGCCGACTCCTACCCGCACGAGCTTTCGGGCGGGCAACGGCAGCGGGTGGTGATCGCGATGGCCGTGATCAACGGCCCCGACCTGGTGCTGTGTGACGAGCCGACCACGGCCCTCGACGTGACCGTACAAGCGAAGGTCCTGCGACTTCTCGACAAGGTGCTCACCGCCGAGGCAGCAGCGTGCCTGTTCATCAGTCATGATCTGGCCGTGGTGTCCCAGTTGTGCAGCCAGGTGATGGTGATGCTGGATGGCCAGATCGTGGAGCAGGGGGTCACCGAGCAGGTGTTCGGCGCTCCCGAGCACCCCTACACCAAGGGGCTGGTCGCCACGGCTCGTCTGGACGCCGTCGAACCGGGGGAGAGACTCCCCACCATCGAGGACTTCTACGACAGGGGCCCCCGCGATGAGTGAGCCACTGTTGGAGGCACGGGCCGTCACGCGGGTGTACGGGGGGCGGACGCGGGCGCTGACCGGTGTCGATCTCGTCGTCACTCCCGGGGAACGGGTCGGGATCGTGGGGGAGTCCGGAGCAGGAAAATCGACCCTGGTCCGGATCCTTGCGGCGCTCGACCAGCCCACCACCGGCACCGCCATGTTCGCGGGCGAGGTCGTGAGTCGTCGCCCCGAAGGGCAACTGGCGCATCTCCGAGCCAACGTCCAAGTGGTGTTCCAAGATCCACGGTCTTCTCTCGATCCCCGGATGCGGGTGGGAAGGATCGTCACCGAACCTCTCCGCAGCCGGCGGTTGCGGGCGATGAGAATCCCCGGGAACACGACCGAGCGGCTCCACGAGTTGCTCGCGGCAGTCGGCTTGCCGAGGTCGTACGCTGCCCGGTACCCGCACGAGTTGTCTGGCGGAGAGCGGCAGCGGGTGGCGATCGCGCGGGCGCTGGCTCCTTCGCCGAGCGTCCTGATCGCCGACGAGCCCGTTTCGGCGCTGGACGTCGCCGTCCGCGCTCATGTGCTCAACCTGCTGGCGGGGCTCGTCCGGGAACACGGACTCACCCTGTTGTTCGTATCGCATGACCTGGCTGTCGTGCGTCAGCTATGCAGCCGAGTCGTTGTCATGCAAGGTGGAAGCATCGTCGAACAGGGTCCGACCGGTGACGTGTACGCGCACCCTCAACATCCGTACACCGCCGGCCTGCTGGCCTCGATCCCGAAGTTGCGGGTCTGAGCGCTACTCGTCGCTCTCGGAGTCGATCGGGTTCAGCCAGTCGACCACCGCGTCATGGAGGCGGCCGTTGGTGCCGATCGCGCCCGGACCGAGGGGCCCAGGTTTGCCGTCGAGATTGGTGAATCGGCCGCCCGCCTCCCGGACGATGACGTCGCACGCGGCCATGTCGTGTAGTTCGAGGATCGGCTCGGTCGCGATGTCCACGGCACCCTCGGCCACGAGCATGTACGACCAGAAGTCGCCGTAGGCACGCGTGCGCCAACAGTCTCGCATCAGGTCGACGAACTCCTGCCCGCGGCCCGACGCGACCCATCCGGTGATCGACGAATAGGACAGGGAGGCGTCGGCGACTTCGGCAACATCCGAGACACTGATCCGGGACGCCGACAGCAGCGACTTGCCCTGATAGGCGCCGTCACCTTTGCTGGCCCACCACCTGCGGCCAAGGGCTGGCGCGGACACGACTCCGACCACGACTTCGTCGTGGTGCATCAGCGCGATGAGGGTTGCCCACACAGGCACGCCCCGGACGAAGTTCTTGGTGCCGTCGATCGGATCGATGATCCAGCGGCGCGGCCCCCAGCCCGTGTCATCCCGCTCCTCGCCATGGACGGCATCGCGGGGTCGGACCTTGGAAAGGGTGGCCCGCAGCGAGTCTTCGACTGCGACATCGGCGTCGCTCACCGGTGTGAGGTCGGGTTTGCTCGTGACATGCAGGTCAAGGGCTTTGAACCGGCTCAACGTGATCGAGTCGGCATTGTCGGCGAGCACATGCGCCAGACGCAGGTCGTCGATGAAGTTGTCGGCCATGGCTCAAGGCTAGTGGTACCGCGGCAGGAGGCGCTCCCGGGCCGCGCCGGGAGCGCAGAAGTGTGACGTTCGGCGCAGGATCTGAGCCGGAGACGGCGATTTCGGCGGATTTGAGCCGATCCGGGCAGGATTGTCACGTCGCGTGGCGAGAAGCAGTAGCCGGTGCCTGGAAGCGGCCGCTACATGGCCGGCTGGGTGAACGCCTTCTCGAGGCGCCGGAACGATTCCAGTCGCGCGGCCGGAACGTGGCCGGCAGCGACCGCATCATCGAGCCCGCATTCAGGCGCCGACGAACTGTGGTCGCACCCCCGCGGGCAGCCTTCGGTATACGGCGCGAGGTCACTGAACGCGAGCAGAAAGGCTGCGGGCGTGACGTGGCTCAGCCCGAACGACCGAATGCCGGGGGTGTCGATGACGATGCCTCCCGGGTCCGGCAGATGCAGCGCCACGGCCGACGACGACGTGTGGCGTCCACGCCCCGTGACCTCGTTCACGTGGCCCACAGCACGATCCAGTCCGGGGATCAGCGCATTGACCAGGGTCGACTTGCCCACGCCCGAATGCCCGACGAGAACCGTGACATGATCTGCCAGCGCCGCCCTAACAGGCGTGAGATCGACCTCGGGTTCGGTGACGATGATCGGCAGGCCGAGGGGTTCGTACATCCTGATGAGTTCCGCTGGGTCAGCCAGATCGGCCTTCGTCAAACAGAGGATCGGCGCCAGTCCCGCGTCGAAGGCAGCCACCAGAATGCGGTCGATCATCCCCGGGCGCGGTGGGGGGTCCACAAGGGCGGTCACTACGAGCAGTTGGTCGGCGTTGGCCACGACCGGACGCTCGTGGGGATCGTCGTCGTCTGCGGTGCGCCGCAGGACAGTTGTGCGGTCTGTGACCTCGACGATGCGAGCGAGGGTTCCGTCTTCTCCCGAGGTGTCGCCCACCAGGCGCACCCTGTCGCCGACGATTACCCCGGTGCGCCCCAGCGCTCGGGCCTTGGTGGCGGTCACCGTCCTGTCGTCCACCAGACAGCGGTATCGGCCCCTGTCCACGGTGAAGACGATGCCGATCTGGGCGGACGCGTAGTCCGGCCGATCCTTGGTTCTGGGACGAGTGCGGCGCGCGGGCCGGTCGAATCCGGCCTGATCATCGGACCGGATACCGGACCTGCTCACAAGCCCGCCAGCATCTGTTGCCACATCCCCGGGAAGTCGGGAAGCGTCTTGGTCGTGCAGGCGACGTCGTCCAGGACCATTCCCGGCACAACGAGGCCGATCAGCGCACCGGCATGTGCCATGCGATGATCGGCATACGTGCGGAAGGTGCGCCCGGTCAAGGGCGCAGGCTTGATCACCAGGCCGTCGTCGGTCTGCTGCACAGCGGCTCCGAGCCCGCTCAGTTCTGTCTCGAGCGCCTCGAGCCGGTCGGTCTCGTGACCGCGGATGTGAGCCACTCCGCGGATGCGGCTGGGGCCTGTCGCCAGGGCGGCCAAAGCCGCCGCAACGCACGTCAACTCGGACACCTCACGCAGATCGACATCGGCTCCCGTCAGCCCGCTGCCCGCCACCTCGACTGTGGACTGGGTGCTGTCACCGCCGGGGTGGTAAGTGCACGTGATGCCGAACGCCTGCAGCGTGGCAAGGATCTGCTCCCCGGCTTGGGTTGTGGCGCTCGGCCACGCGAAAGCAGCCCGCCCTCCCGTCACTCCGACGGCAGCCATGAACGTGGCGAGGTTCGTCAGGTCCGGTTCGATTATCTCGTCCAACGGCCTGATCGGTCCGGGCTCGACGCGCCACACGTCGGGTTCCGTCTCGGCGGCGTCGACGTCCCGGTCCTGCAGCATCGTGAGCGTCATGTCCACGTGCGGGCGAGACGGCACCGGATTGCCCACATGGCGAATCGTGAGGCCGCGGTCGCAGCGCGCGCCGATCATCAGCAGCCCCGACAGGAACTGGCTGGAGGCTGAGGAGTCGATGGTGATCTCCCCACCGAGCAGCGTCCCGGACGATGTGAGGACGAAGGGCAAGCCCGTGGTGTGGTCGATCGCGGCTCCCAGATGCTGGAGAGCCAACAGCAGGACGTCAAGCGGCCGGGCTTCGGCCTGCTTGTCACCGTGGAATCGGGTCGAGCCTGCGGCGAGTGCCGCAACGGGGGGCAGGAAGCGCATGACAGTGCCGGAGAGGCCGCAGTCGATGTCCTGCCCGGGTGAGAATGCCGGTGGCGGATTCACGCGCAGGCGATCGAGCGCGTCGTACTTGGGGTGAGGTTCCACGGTGAAACCCACGCCGAGGTCCGCGAGGCCCTGTCGCATCAGCGATGTGTCACGCGACTCGAGGGCTCCGCTGATCCGGCTCGTCTGTGCCGCGAGCGAGGCGAGCACCAGCGCCCGATTCGTCGCCGACTTCGAGCCCGGCGCCTGGATGGCCTTGGTGATCGGCCCGGCGGCGACTGGGGCTTGCCAGGGGACACGAACCCGGCGGGCCGCGAAGCCCAGCCACTCCTTGAGGTGCCTCAACTGAGCTGGTCCTGGACCTTCTTGGCCGCCCTCTTGGCTCGCGTTCGCATTTTGCGCGTTGTCTTGGTGACCTGCTTGCCTGCGCGCTCGGCCGAGACGGACAGGTCCTTGCGCTTGTCCTCAAGGCGCCACGCGAGTCCCGGCTTGCCTTCGGTGTCCTGGGCGGCGAGCAGCACACCGCCGAGCAGGGCCAGGTTCCGAACGAACTGGCTGAACGTACGGGACCGCTCAGCGCGGTCGGCCGTCAGCGGGTTTGCGGCAACCACATGCGGCACCATCGTAGCCGTGAGCACGGCCGCACCCACGCGGCGGAACAGTCCCGTCGCGAGCATCAGCCCTCCGGCGAGTTGGGCTGCCCCGTTGAGCCGGACGAGCGCAGCGGTGTCTTCGGGGATGTAGTGAGCGGCTGACGCCGGGACGACGCGCTGTGCCGCCGGGACGACGAACCGGGTGATGGGTTCGGCAGCCGTGACGAACTCGTCCGGCTTGCGGATCGCATTGACTCCGTTGACTACGTAGAAGCTCGCGAGCATTGCTCGGGCGGCGGCGCGAAGAAGATGCATGTTCCATTCCTACCTTTTCTCCAAGGGCAAGACCAGTGGGAACCGGGATAGGTTGGCGGTGTGTGTGGACGTTACGCGGCCGCCGCCGCGCAGGATCGGCTGGTGGAGGAGTTCCGCATCGACGAGATCGCCGGGCCTCTGCCGCCCGTCAGCTACAACACCGCCCCCACCGATCCGGTGCCCGCGGTGTGGGTGCGTCCCACTCGTGAGCACCCGGACGCCGGCCTCCGCCAACTCACCGCTTTGAGATGGGGGCTGGTCCCGTCCTGGTCGAAGGATCCGCGCTCGGGTGCTCGGATGATCAATGCCCGGCGGGAGACGATCGCCACCAAGCCCGCGTTCCGCAAGGCCTTGGCTTCGCGGCGGTGTCTCCTGCCTGCCCTCGGCTACTACGAGTGGTACACGGCAGCGACTCCGGATGCGCGCGGTCGTCCGGTCAAGCACCCGTTCTTCATCCACCCCATCGACGACCGGCTTCTCGTGATGGGCGGATTGTACGAATTCTGGCGAGATCCGGCAGCGGTTGGAACCCCCGCCGAGTGGCTGCGCACGTGCACCATCATCACGATGACGGCGTCCGATGCCGTCGGGCACATCCATGACCGCATGCCTGTGACGATCTCCCCCGAGAACTGGGACGCCTGGCTCGACCGTGAAACCGGGTCGGAGCAGGCCCTCGGGCTGCTGGACGATGATCCCGGCGCCAGGCTCACCGCGCACGCGGTCTCCCCTCTGGTCAACCGGGTGGCCAACGACGGCCCGGAGCTCATCGCTCCGCTGCCGAGCGAGGGCTGAAGCCCTGGGTGCCGTTGGCCGGGAGCCGGAATAGGCAATGGGGGGCGCGCGTTCTGACTCACGTGGGAACGACGATCTTGGAGCTTGATCAGGGCATGCGGCTCAGTCTGGATCACAGACTAGGCTCGTTCTTGATGAACCTGCCTGATTCCGAGACCATCGTCGACTTGGAGCAAGAGACCACAGTCGACTTGGACCAAGAGACCGCGGACGAGCGCGCGACGCGTTTCGAACGCGACGCCTTGCCGTTTCTCGACCAGTTGTACGGCGCCGCCTTGCGCATGACCCGCAACCCGAGCGACGCCGAGGACGTGGTGCAAGAGACGTACGCCAAGGCCTTCACGGCCTTCCACCAGTTCACGCCCGGAACGAACCTCAAAGCGTGGCTGTACCGGATCCTCACCAACACCTACATCAACAGCTTCCGCAAGGCGCAACGTCAGCCACAGCGGTCTTTCGGCGAGGACATCGAGGACTGGCAACTGGCAAAGGCTGAAAGTCACACGTCCACCGGGCTGCGGTCCGCGGAGGTCGAGGCGCTCGATCGCATGACCGACTCACTGGTGATCGAAGCCCTGGCGGAGTTGCCGGACGACTTCCGAATGGCCGTTTACCTGGCCGATGTCGAGGGGTTCTCGTACAAGGAGATCGCCGAGATCATGGGCACTCCCATCGGCACCGTGATGTCGCGCCTCAGCCGCGGTCGGGCGCAGTTGCGCAAGGCGCTGGCGGCCTACGCCGCCGAGCTCGGCATCGGGAAGCAGTCCGGCGATGAGTGACTACTGCGGGCACGTGAAACAGCAACTCAACCAGTTCCTGGACAAGGAACTGGAAGAGTCCGATGCGGACGACATCCGCCGTCACTTGCAGGCCTGCGAGCCGTGTATGGACGATTTCGAAGTCGCATGGGCGATCCGGCATCTGCTGAGGCGGTGCTGCAACCAGCCGGCACCCGAGACACTGCGCAGGCGCGTAGTGACCCAGATCACCTACAGCCGGTCCTGGTACTGGGAGATCTGACGCATCAGCGCTGGAACATCACCTGGATCTTCTGCGGGGTGACGGTTGCGATGGCGCGACTGATGCCGCTGTTGCCGACGTACTGACGCCCGTCCGTACCCGTGACCGTCACCTTGACGGTGATCGCCAAAGTCATGGTTGCAACGCCCGCGTCGCTGGGGTCGAGCCGCGGGGTGGCGGAACTGAACGGATCCTGGGCGGTTGTGCGGGCCCACCTGATGGTGGAGGTGACGGGGTTGACGCCGGCCGGCATCCGGACCGCGAACCCACATCCATTGGGCGCCATCTCCTTGAGTGACAGGCACTTGGTGAGAAGTTGACGCGACTGGGTGATGATGGTCTGCCGCCCGGTCGCATTCAGCGTGGGTGTCATGTTCGTGGGACGGATCGTCGTTGACGGGCTGTCGATCGACAGCGTTCCGTTCGCGAAGCCCACGTAGTTGTGCTTCAGCCCCACCGTATAGCGACCGGGGAAGAGAGTGATCACGTCGCCCTCCAGCAGGGTGCCGTTGATCGTCACAGGTTGGGAGCCCCAACTATTCGGGCGGGAACCGGTAGCGACGACCTGATCCAGCTTCCACTGGTCACCGATCTTCTTCGCCGTGTAGTTGTGAGAGATCGACTTCGTGCCGATTCGGTAGGTGGCGCTGACGCTGGTGTTGTCGTCCGAACCGATGCCCTCATCGACCTCGATCGCAGTGATCGGCGCCTTCTCCACCGACGCTTTCAGGAAGGCGTTCGTGAGCAACGCATTGGTGCTGGGCTGATCCTCGGCGAACGACAGGGCCTTCTCCGCATCACCTGCGGCCAGTGCCTCCAGGTAACCCTTCACCGCGCCCTGAGCCGTCTCGGGCTGCTGGGTCTCGGTGGGATTCGTCGTGCCGGGCCCGGCGCCGCCGGGCTTGAACACCACGAATGCGATCACCACAGCGATGAGCACGAGGGCCAGGGCTCCGCCGATGATCGCGAACAGCTTGCCCTTGCCGCCGCCCTTCGTGGGTGGCTGGGGCGGCGTGCCGTAGCCACCGGACCCGGAGTACCCGGCCTGCGTCGGGTACCCCTGAGAACCGTACGCGTCTGGGTACCCGGGCTGCGCGGGATAGCCGGAGGCGGCGCTGTCAGGTGGGTAACCTCCCTGACCGGCTGGTGGGTAACTCGGGCTGCCGGTGGACGCCGGCGGGTAGCTGCCGGGAGTGGCGACGCCCTGGGGGTAGCCGCCCTGAGCGGGTTGACCGGCGGACGGGTAGCTGCCGGGAGCTGACTGGTAGCTGCTGGGGGTGGCGACGCCTTGGGGGTAGCCGCCCTGAGCGGGTTGACCGGCGGACGGGTAGCTGCCGGGCGCTGACTGGTAGCTGCTGGGGGTGGCGACGCCTTGGGGGTAGCCGCCCTGAGCGGGTTGACCGGCGGACGGGTAGCTGCCCGGGCCACCGCCTTGCGGGTACCCTGCCTGCTGTGGCAACGGGGGTGGAACCTGATCGGGTTGCCCCGGCCCGGACCCAGGGACGGAGGGTGGCGGTCCGCTCATCGGATCATAGGGTTGATCGCTCATGATTCACTCCTCGCGTGGTGCGTCGCGCGTTGCCGCATCTTATCCAGGGTCGGTGTCGCTTGCAGTTTTCAACTTAGTACGCGTTGCCGAATCGGACAGTCCCATTGTCGGCGCGCCTTGACCAGCCCGCTTCCGAAAGGTGAAGACGACGAAAGCCGCCACTCCCGCCAGCACGAGCGTCGAGGCCGCAACGGCCGCCATTGGGGATCGTTCGTACAGGATCCGGAAGGATTCGAAACCCACCATGCCCACCGTGCCGTAAAGGAATGCCCACATCACACACCCGACAGTCACAGCAGGTAGGTACCGGCGCATGGGCATCCGCCCCGCTCCGGCGGCCAGGTTCACCAGAGTCTGGATGCCGATCGTCAGGAAGGAGATCGACACGGCGATCGGCCCCCACTTGGTGATCATCGATTCCGCCCGCACATACCCAGGTCGTTGCATCAGGCGACCGACCCGGGTGCGGCGGGTGCCCGCCGCCGCCAATCGGCCCAGCCAGTAGGTTGCGTTGGCGCGACAGAGCACTATCACGAACAAAACCGCCACCACGATGGGGAAGGGCAGCCCCCACTGCGTTGGATCCACGAGCCGCTCCTCTCCCACTTCCAGCCAGCCTAACCACCGGACATTTCAGCTCAAGTGCTCAGGCCCTTACGTAAGAGCGCCCAGCCTAGCCACACCGCCAAGACCCCGGCTGTGGACAACGGTGCGGAGGTGTGCAGAACGACCCCGGTGCGCCACACGAGCGCGACCCCGCACCCGATGAATGCCGTAGCCACGACGGTCAACACCGGGGAAGGCGCGGTCCCCAGCGCGGGGATCATGGCAGCGTCCAACCGTGCGATCAGGGGAGCGACCACCGCTGTGCCCACTACCGACAACAAGGCCACAGCGAGGTAGCGCTGCCAGGCGGCCAGCAGCGGCGCAATGCCCGTCAACCAGAGTGCCGCGTTCACGGCGACGATGACCGGAACATGCCAAAGGTAAACCGTCATGAGCAGGGCGTTCACCGTGCGCACGGGCGCCAGCGCCACTTCAGCGGACGCCCAGGCGGGCCCTCTGCGCTCCAACAGCGCCAAGCCGCAGGTTTGGGCCACACCCAGGGAAGCCATCGCGATGGTGGGCGGTTGGACGTTGGCGATGGGAACACTCGCGAACCCAACAGCCGGTGCCGGATATCCGAGCCCGATTATCAGCACACCGATCGTCGTGAGCATCAGCAGCGCGATCCCGATGAGGCGAATGGAAGGCCACGAGCGAAACCACCCCCGGTGATAGGCGACGCCCAACTGGTGCACGAACAGCCACACGAACACGAGGTTCGCGTTCCTGATCTCGGAGTTGTCCAAGGCGAAGGACAACCAGTCGACGCCTGCCGCGCCCAGCGCGAGGATCGCAAACACCCAGGCGCCCGCCCGCTCGTGCAACCGGACCATGGGGGGAGCGACGGCCGTGACGAAGAGGTACACGGTGATGAACCACAGCAGGCTCATCCCGGAGCGGGACAATTCCACCGCCGGTTCCAGCGCCCCGCCCGCCGCGCCGATGGACGCCACCACCGCGAACACGGAGATGAAAACGATCGTCGGGCCGATCAGCCGCCGGGCGCGGGACGCGAGAAACCAGCTGTAACCCGTGCCCAGCCGGGACGCTTTCAGCATGTTGACCGAGTGCCCGTAACCGCCGGCGACGAAGAACAGCGGGATCGCCATGAAGGCCCAGCTGACCAGATACCAGATCGCGTCCGGGTCCCACATCTCGAGTTCGAAGTGCCCGTCGGTGAACGTCACGGGGTACAAACGCGTGTGGAACAGCACGACGATGCAGATGGACACGGCTCGTGCCCAATCTACGTAGACGTTGCGCTCTTCGCTCACGGTGATGGCGGGCCCGGTCATGACCCGGTCAGCCTATACGTGGCGGGACGTGGCGGGTCGCCCACGGGCCGCGCCCTAGGCTGACCGGCATGTCGGCGGTGTTCAGTGGGTTCTTCACTATCGCCGTCGTGATCTTCGCGGGCTGGCTCGGTGCCCATCTGGGCATTCTCGGCCACAACGCGCGCGCGGTACTATCGAACACCGCCTTCTTCCTCGCCTCCCCGGCACTGTTGTTCACGGTCATGGTCCGGGCAGATCTGGGCCACGTAATGTCGTGGACCCTCGTGGTGAACGTGCTCGCCGTGATCGTGGCGGCGTCCGCCTACCAGGTTGTCGCCCGGCTGCGCTGGCCCGACACGCACCCCGCGGATCGCGCCATCGGCACCATGGCCTGCTGCTACACGAATGCCGGAAACTTGGGGCTGCCCATCGCCGCGTATGTGCTCGGCGACATCGCATGGATGGCTCCCGTGTTGCTCCTGCAACTGACGCTGCTGCAGCCGACTGTGCTGACCTACTTGGACTTCCGGATGAGCAGGAGCCGCGTGTGGTGGCGAAACCTGCTCACCCCGTTCCGAAACCCGATCACAGTGGGAGCGATCCTGGGACTGCTGGCGAACATCACATCAGTGCCCCTGCCGACCTTCGTGAGCGCGCCGCTGGACCTGCTGGGAGCGATGGCCGTGCCGGCGATGCTCGTCGCTTTCGGCGTGTCGCTGAGGCTGGACCCCTTGCCCGGAAAGGGACCCCACGCCTCCCAGGTGTGGGGCATCGTGGCCATCAAACTGCTCCTCCATCCGGTCGCCGCCTTCTTTTTCGCACGCGCATTCGGTCTCACCACCGCGCAGACGCTGGCCGTCACCGTCAGTGCCGCACTGCCGGCCGCGCAGAACATCTTCGTGATCGCCGACCGCTACGGGCACGCACGCCTGCTGGCGCGAGATGTGATCTTCTGGAGCACCGTGATCAGCCTGCCCCTGATTCTGTGTCTGACACTGTTGATCCGGTGACGCAGCCGCGGAATGGCTAGGGTGGGTGAGACGGGAGGGGCGATGCAGGAGTACGAGGACTTCGATCTTGATCGCAGCACCTTGGAAGCGTGGGAAACCTTCACGGAGCGGCTGGCCGAGGTCATCGCTGTGATGGACGAGTCCGGCGCGCTCACGATCGGCCTGCTCGCCGGAGCCGACGAGGGGTTCAGCCCCTACATCCGTTTCGAGTGCGACACCGCTCGGATCATCACCTGCGAGGCCACGAGCAATGCAACCCTGTCTGAACTGCATCAACTCGGCGTGACGGACCTGAACCTGATGAGCCGACTCGGTTGGAACGACCCCAACGTCGCGGCGGAGCACCCGACCCCCAACTTCTGGATCCGCCTGCCGCAGGATCGGTCTGACCAGATCGCCGCCTTGGCGGTGCGAACCCTCCGTCAGGTGTTCAGCGTCCAGCACCCGGTGTTCCTGGCGCCCGACCAACTCGCCGACGTCCTCATGCCGCGCCCGGCGCCGTTGCGAAACGGGGAATTCCGGGGCGATGACGCCGTCGCGATCGTCCCCGCGGACAGAGCCCAACTCGACCGGCTCGTCGAAGCCGAACTGGTCGGGTTGTTCGGGCACGAACCCTTGCGGGACGCCGACGGTGACTATGCCATCAGGTTTGGGTCGACCATGGTGTTCGTCCGCAGCACCGATGATGCCCGTGAGGTGCTGGTGTTCTCGGCGGTCGTCCATGACGTGGAGGGGCGCAGCCGCGCGGTGGAGGTTCTCAACGACCTCAACGCCGAGGCGCGTTATGTGAGGTTCCAACTGGTGCGCGACCGCGTCTTCGTGAACATGTCAGTGCTGGCGCGCCCGTTCGTCCCCGCCCATCTGCACCAGGCCCTGAATGCCGTCGCACAAGTGGCCGACGGCGTGGACGATGATCTAGCCGCTAAGCTGCACGGCCGCACCACCTTCCCGAACGAGAACCCGAGGTAAAGAGATGACAGAAGACGTCGAAGAAGAGGCAACGTTCCAAAGGCTGGAGGATGACGAGTGCGAACACCTCGTCCGCAACGCCACCGTTGGGCGGGTCGCTTGGCTGTCGCGCCTCGGGCTGCAGGTCCTGCCGGTCACGTACACGGTGATGGAACGTAACCTGTACTTCCGCACGGCGGCCAAGTCCATTCTGGCGGACTTCGGTGAGCCCACCGAAGTGGCCGTTCAGATCGACGACATCGACCAGGACACTGCGTCCGGGTGGAGCGTGCTGGTTCAGGGGGAGGCGCGCATCACCGACCTGGAACCCGACCAACTGCCCGAGCCCTGGGCTCCGGGTGAGCGCCGGACGGTCGTCGTGATCGCGCCGAAGCGGTACTCGGGACGCGCCGTGTCCAAGCGCGCCGCCGAGTAGGGCCCCGCCGGCTACTTGTCCAGGCCGAGCAGCGAGCGTGCGATCGGCGTGAATCTGCCGCGAGTGGTCCTCGTCCAGGTTGCGACCGGCCAGCGTCGTTCCCGGGCGAACCGGTACAAGGCGTTGTCCGGGTTCACGACCGTCGGGTTGCCGAAGACCTCCAGCCACGGCCGGTCTGCGTAGCTGTCGCCGTACGCGTACGAGTCCGCGAGGACGAAACCGCCCTGGTCTGCGTAGCGACGTAGCCAGGTGGCGCGTGCCTCCCCGACAAGCGGCGAAGTGGCCAGATGCCCAGTCCAGTTCCCTTGCGCGTCCTTCTCCATCTGCCCGGCGACGATCTCGTCGAAAAGATCGGCCAAGGGCTCGACGAAGACCTCGATCTGGCCGGTGACGAGAATCGTCCGATGGCCGGCGGCGCGGTGCTCTGCGATGCGTTCGAGGGCCTGTTCGATCAGCCGGTCCCGCAGTCGCGGGGCGACCGTAGTGTGCATCAGTTCACGCAGATGCTCCTCGTTGATGCCCTCATAGCGGCGGCTGAAGGATCTGATGAAGTCGCCCCTGTCGCGCTGCTCGGCCTGAAGGTAGACCGGCGCGTTCACGGCAAGGTTGGCGAACTCGAACAGCGCCCGCCCCGATCCGTGAAGGGCGACCTCGACCCACGCGTAGTGTTCCAGCAGGTTCGCCGCTGCCACCGTGCCGTGCAAGTCGAAGACCGCCAGGACGTCCGAACGGCGGGGCAGGTCGTCGGGAAGCACGACGGGGGGAGCCTTGCGCTGCGGCCGCACGAGACCGGGCACCTTGGGGATGTGGACTTCCTGCAGGTAGGACGGCCACGAGAACGAGGTCACGTCGAAGCCGTGGTCGTTCACACGGTCGGCCGGGAGCGATTCGTGCAGTGCCCGGGTGCGGGCGTCGTCGAACACCACCTCGGTTTGCGTGTAGGGCTGGTACAGGTCCGTGAACTTGCGCAGGGTGTCGAGGTCGCGTCGGGTCTTGTACACGCCGGAAATCCACGTGCGGGTGCGTCTTCCGGCGGGAAGGCGTCCCACGAGCCGATCCGCTGCGCCGACAGCCAGTTCCCGGCGGCGAAGGCTGCGTTCTACGGCCGGGCCGTTGGGGAAGGTCCAGTTGGGGACCGCGATCGAGAGTCCGGCCTCATCGGTCAGTGGGTGGGATCGGAAGTATTCGCGGATGTAGCGCACGGCCGGCCCGAACCGCAGCGGATTGCGGCTGCCGGAAGCCACCTGGAAGTACTGCGGCGAGCCCGTCGGTGGAGGGGCGGCAGCGGCGGCGAGGATCGCGTTCACGACATGGTCGACCGGGATGATGTCCAAGATCGTGTCCGCGAGCGCAGGAAACTCGGGCAACAATCCCCGCCCGTACGCGGCGATGAGAGGGTCGGCGACCTTGTAGCCGTCGATCCAGCCCGGGAACGGGTGTTTCACCGACGACTCGATGATCGTCGGCCTCACCACCGACAGTCGGTGCGTCGTGCCCCACATGGTCTCGGCCACGCGCTCGCCCATGGCTTTGGTGAACGTGTAGACGTCAGGCCAGCCGAGGGACAGCGCTCGGGTGCGGCCCGCTTCGACGAGGGTGTCCTTCACCCACGCCCGGCGTTCCTGCTCGGCGCCCTCGGCGACGGCGAGCGCGCCGGCGCGGCGATGGGTGCGATGGGCCTTGTCGAATATCGGTTGCAGGATCTCCGCCCGACGCGATGCCGTCTCTGCGGCCTGCGTTGCGGCCAGAGCGCTGCGCGTCTCGGCCACGTAGTCGACCCGGTGATCGAGTGAACGCTCTTCAGCGAGGCCCTTGCGGACGCCGGCGACGTAGCACGTCGAAACGTGCACCACATGCGGGTCCGCGCCCGTAGCATCCAGCGCCGCGTACAGAGTCTGAGGCCCGAGCACGTTGGACTCGAAAGCTTCGTCGATCGGCATGTCGAAGGACACCGTCGAAGCCGAGTGGATCACGTAATCGAGATCGCCCGGCAACTCCGGGACGTTGCCCAGATCCCCCTCCAGCACCGTGACCCTGTCGGCGAACTCGGCGGCGGCGACGTCCGCGCCTACGCGCTCCACCCAGGGACCGAACACGGGCTTCCGCACCAGTTTCGCTACCCGTTGCTGGGCCGACAACTCACCCCGTGGACGGACGAGGACGGTGACTCGCGTCTGGGGGTAGGACGACAGGATCTTCTCGAGGACGGCCTGCCCCAGGAAGCCCGTCGCGCCGGTCAAGAGGACGTGTGCATGCGCAAGTGGGTCTGACACCCGCCAGAGACTACGGGCAGTCGTGTCGTTCTGTCTGTAGGCGCTGGGGCGCGAAACCGGATAGGCGAGGTTCGATGCGGAACGTATTCTGGGCGAGTTATGGACGCTGCCGTGCCCGCGATCGAGTTTCCCGCGGACCTCCCGATCAGTGACTGGGCCGACGAGATCGTCGCCGCAGTGAGCACTCACCGGGTCATCGTGGTGGCCGGCGAAACCGGGTCCGGCAAGACGACCCAACTGCCCAAGATGTGTCTTCTGGCGGGGCGCAAGGCGATCGGCCATACGCAGCCGCGCCGGATCGCGGCCCGGTCGATCGCCACCCGGATCGCCGCGGAAATGGGCACGGAACTCGGCGATGTCGTTGGCTACCAGGTGCGATTCCACAAGCAAGCCGGAAAGCGGACGCGGCTCAAGGTCATGACCGACGGCATTCTGCTGGCCGAGATCGCCCAGGACAGGGATCTGCGGCGCTACGACACGATCATCGTCGACGAGGCTCACGAACGCAGCCTGAACATCGATTTCCTCCTGGGTTACCTGAAGCAACTGCTCGTGCGGCGAAGCGATCTGCGGGTCATCGTGACGTCCGCGACCATCGACACCGCCCGCTTCAGCGAGCACTTCGACGGTGCACCGATCATCGAAGTGAGTGGCAGGACGTACCCGGTCGAAGTCCGGTACCGTCCGCTGACAGACGCCGACGACCCCGACCAGGTCGACGGGATCTGCCGCGCGGTGACCGAACTGCAGGCCGAGAGTCCGGGCGACATCCTGGTGTTCTGCTCGGGGGAGCGTGAGATCAGAGACGCCGCCGAGGGTCTGGCTGCACTCGGCCTGCCGCACACCGAGGTGTTGCCGCTGTATGCACGGCTGTCCGTGGCAGAGCAAGACAGGGTGTTCACGCGCTCGAGTGGCCGGCGCATCGTGCTGGCCACCAATGTCGCCGAGACGTCCATAACCGTTCCGGGCATCCGGTACGTGGTGGATGCGGGAACCGCACGCATTTCGCGCTACTCGGCGCGCACCAAGGTGCAACGGCTGCCCATTGAGCCAATCTCGCAGGCTTCGGCCGCGCAGCGGGCAGGGCGGTGCGGGCGTCTCGGGCCGGGAATCTGCATTCGGCTTTACTCCGAGGAGGATTTTGCGGGGAGGCCGCAGTTCACCGACCCGGAGATCGTCCGCACGAACCTGGCGGCCGTGATGCTGCAGATGGCGGTCGCAGATCTGGGCGACATCGCGTCCTTCCCGTTCGTCGAGGCCCCCGAAGGAACCCAGGTGACCGACGGCGTCCGGCTGCTGCGGGAACTTGGAGCGCTGGCTGACAAGGCGCAACGCACACGGCGCGGGTCGCCGGTGCTGACCCCCGTCGGGCGGCAGTTGGCCGCACTGCCGGTGGATCCGCGACTGGGACGGATGCTTCTCGCCGCCGCCGACCTGGACTGCCTGCGTGAGGTTCTGCCGATCGTCGGGGGGCTGGCGATCCCGGATGTGCGCGAGCGGCCCGCCGCTGCCCAAGACAAGGCCGACGCGGCACATCGCAGGTTCTGGACGGCGCCACCCGGAGGTGCTGCAGAGTCGTCCGAGGCCTCCGACATCCTGGCGCTGCTGCGGCTGTGGCAGTACATCAGGGTGAAGCAGCGGGAGTTGTCCGGCAACGGGTTTCGGCGCTTGTGCCGCGACGAGTATCTGAGTTTCCTGCGAATCCGGGAGTGGCAGGACCTCAACGCGCAACTGAAGCAGTCCTGCCGTGACCTCGGGCTGGCGAGGAACGAGCAGCCCGCAGGCAGTGATGCGATCCACACCGCCGTGCTTGCCGGGCTGCTGTCGCACGTGGGGCTGCTCGACGAGCGGGTCGCTCCGCCGCAAGACAGGCGGCGGCGTCCGCTGCGCGAGTACATGGGCGCGCGAGGTGCGCGGTTCGCGATCAATCCCGGATCGAGTGTTTCCCGCATCACCCCCGATCTGGTGATGGCCGTCGAACTGGTCGAGACGTCCCGGCTGTGGGCGCGCACGGTGGCGGGCATCCGCTCAGAGTGGATCGAGCAAGTCGGCGACCATTTGCTGCAACGCCGCTACTCGGAGCCGCATTGGTCGCAGCGGGCGGGGAATGTCCTGGCCACACAGACCGTGTCCCTCTACGGGGTGCCCGTGATCTCGGGGCGCGAGATCGTCTACGGCCGGATCGACCCGGTCGCGGCCCGCGACCTGTTCATCCAGGGGGCGTTGGTGGAGGGGCGCTGGGCGACCAGGCACCAGTTCTTCCACCGCAACGAGGCTGTGCGGCGAGAGGTCGAAGGGTTGGAGGACCGCGCGCGGCGCCGTGACATCCTGGTCTCGGACCAGGTGCTGTTCGACTTCTATGACGCCAGGATCCCGGCTGGTGTCTTCTCCGTCACACACTTCGACACTTGGTGGCGAGTGCAGCGACGCGACAACCCGCAGTACCTCGATCTTTCGCTCGACGACCTTGTCGCCACGGAAGTCGATCCCGCGGCTTATCCGGACGTGTGGACCGTCGGCGAGCTCGATCTTCCAGTCAGTTACGTGTTCGATCCGGGGAGCGGTCATGACGGCGTCAGCGTCGCCGTCGAACTCGCACGGCTTAATCAGGTGAGCGAAGAGCAGTTTTCATGGCATGTGCCGGGCCTGCGTGAGGAACTTGCCGTCGAACTGATCCGGTCGCTGCCGAAACCTGTCCGGACGAGTCTCGTCCCGGCGCCCGACCATGCGCGCAAGGCGCTGGTCTGGCTCGCGGACCATCCGGTGACCGCGCCGGAGTCGCTGCAGCAGGGGCTCAGTCGCGCGCTGTTGGCGCTGACGGGCGTCCGGGTAGACCCGGGTGATTGGAGTGCGGAACGGTTGCCCCCGCATCTGCGGGTCAAGTACCGAGTAGTCGACGGCGATTCCGAGGTCGCGGTCGGCACCGACTTGGATCAACTGCGCACAGAACTTGCCCAGGACACGACCGCGACTCTGACCCAGAATGCCCCCGATATCTCCCGCTCGGGCTGCAGAACCTGGGACTTCGGCACGCTGCCGCAGAGGCTCGACATGCCTGGCATCTCGCTGGTCGGGTACCCAGGGTTGGTGGACGAAGGCGGGTCAGTTGGCGTGTCCGTGTTCGATTCGCCGGAGCGCAGTGCCACCTCTCACGCGGCCGGACTGCGAAGACTGGTGGCATTGATGACGCCCGATCCGACGAAGTGGGTGGTAGGGCATCTGAGTAACGCCGTGAAACTGGGCCTGGGCGCGAGCCCTTATCGCAGTGTCCCGGAGTTGCTCGCCGACTGTCGGCTGAAGGCGGTCGGCGACCTGGTGTCGTCCCTCGCGAAGCCGTCCGAGATCAGGGATCAGGACGCGTTCCACGCCTTGTGTACCGGGGTTCGCCAGCAGGCGCCCACGCGGATGCAGGCAGTCGTGGACCAGACGGCCCGAGTTCTTAACAGCGTCCGCGGGGTCGAATCTCAGTTGGCGCTGACACCGGCGGGTGACGCCGCGGTGGATGTGAGGGAGCAGTTGCGCAACCTGGTGTTCCCCGGGTTCGTGGCCGCGACACCGCCTCCGCATGACGGCCACATCGTCCGCTATCTGGAAGGCATGCAGCGGCGGCTGGTAGCCGCCCGGGCGAACCCGGCCCGCGATGCCCAACTGCTCGACCAAGTGCTCGAAGTCGAGGCAGCCTATGCGGAACTGTGCGAGGTGCAGCCGCCGGGCCCGCTGCCGGTGCCCGTGGCGGACATCGGGTGGCAGATCGAGGAATTGCGCGTGAGCCTGTTCGCGCAGGCGCTCGGCACCAGTCGCTCGGTGTCGGTGAAACGGATCATGCGGGCGATCGCAGAACTGAAGCGCTAGATCAGGCAGCGGTCCGCAAGCGATGCAGGGTCTGGCGGATGACGGCGAGCAGATCGGCTGGTTGTTGCAGCATCGCCCACGTGACTCGAAGGACGGTGTACCCGTTCGCGACCAGGAGGTTCTGCCGTTCCCGGTCGGTCTCGAACTGGCCACCGCCGTGAAACTGGCGGCCATCGCATTCGATGATGAGCCTGATTCCGGCGAACAGTACGTCGGGAACGAAGAACCTGCCGCCGATCTTGATCGTGCGATTTGCGATCCATCCCCGCAACCCCGCTGCGGCCAGCACCCGGTGCAGCAAGCGCTCGGCGAACGAGTACGGGCGGTGCATGCTGGCCGCGACCACTTGCCGACGCACCGGATTTCCGGGGGTGCACCGATGGGGCGCCAGGTGCTGGCGCAGCGATTCGGGCTCAAGACTCCTTGTTCGGAGCAGGGCATCGATCGCTGCCCCCTGATCGGTCGCCGCCGTTTCGACTGCTGCGGCGGCCGGCATATGGAATCTGATCCCCGCCACAGTCACCACGGCATCGGGTGCCAACGTGCGGCGCTTGCATCGTAGGCGTCCCATGGTGCGGGTGCGAGTGGGGCGATGCAGCCACACCGTGCGCAACTCGCTCGCGGCGCGCGGCAGGTTCCCGGTGGCAAGCTGGATCGCAGTGGCTCCAGTGACCACGGCGTCGGGCAGCCACGCGCAGACGGCGGCCAGCCACACCCGCGCTTCGCCGCGGCGCGTGGCCTCCACGTACACGCCGGGGAACAGGCTCACCAGCGTGCCCGCGCGCACCAGTCGCCACACGGTGCTGCGCAACGACCGGTGGGCAGTGATGCGAAGTACGCCGTAGCCGTCTTCGAGAATCGCCTCCACGGCGCGTCTGCCTTTCATGACCTGTACATAGGCGCTCCTGCCCGAAAAGACCGCTCGGCAGCACATCTGTGGACAACATGTCCGAATGGGCGTGACAATCGGTGCTTGCGCCTGGTTCTGTGGACAGTTCCGGGCTGGATTTCGCGCCTGTGGGCCTGGTCGTCACACCTGGCAGGCGCGGCGGGGACCAAAGGGCTATCTCGGCGCCGGGCAGTTGACCCGGGTAGACTCGGACAGATGCTTGATCCACGGATGCTTTACACGTTCGACTCGGAGGTCTGGGCCACGATTCAGGGCCGGACCCCGGTCTTGCTGCACCTGTTCGACGGCTACATGGACGCCGGGTCGGCGGGTCACACCGTGGCCGAAGCGATCCTGGACAACCTCGAGCATGAGGTCTTGGTTGAGTTCGACGTAGACCAGCTACACGACTACCGCAGCCGTCGGCCGACTGCGACGTTCGACACCAACACGTGGGTCGGGTTCAAGGCACCGACATTGCGGCTCCTGAAGGTGACCGACCTGGCGGGGGAGGCTTTTCTGCTTCTCCACGGCGCCGAGCCCGACTCGCAGTGGATGCGCTTCGGAGCAGCGGTCATGGGACTCGCATCACGCCTCAACGTGAACATGTTCGTGACCGCGACCGGTGTCCCGATCGCGGTTCCGCACACACGCCCGACGCTGATAACCGTGCATTCGACCGATCCCGGCCTCGCACCCCACAACCCGATCTGGATCGACAGGGTCGAAGTCCCGGCCGGAATGTCCGCCATTCTGGAAATGATGGCCGGTAAGGAAGGACATCTCGGAATCGGCTATGTGGCGCACGTGCCTCATTACCTGGCCCAAACGCAGTTCTACCAGGCCGCCAGAGTGCTGCTCGAACGCATCGGCACCCAGACGGGCCTGCAATTGCCGCTCACGGCACTTGACGAACTCGTGAGCGGAAACTTGGCGACCATCGACAACGAGATGATGTCGGACGCGGAGTTGCCGCAACTCGTCTCAGCGTTGGAGGACCAGTACGAACGGCTCACCCACGCGCAGACGTCCGAGGCGGTGCCGACAGCCGATGAGATCGGAGCTGCCGTGGAGGCGTTCCTGGCCGAGCAGTCGGACCCGGAGGAGCCAGGGGATGCCCCGTTCGGTCGCTGATCTCGTGGAGCTACTCCAGCTGAGGCAGCTGACCGACTCCCGGTTCCGCGCCCAGCCGGCACAGACCAATCTGCAGCGGGTGTTCGGTGGACAGGTTCTGGCGCACGCACTCGGGGCAATGGACATGTTCGTGGACGCTGAGCGCACCACCCACTCACTGCACGCGTACTTCCTCCGCCCGGGCGCCGTCGACACCCCCATCGACTATGAGGTGGAGATGATGCGCGCCGGGAAGAGTTTCACGACAGCCCGGGTCACGGCCGAGCAGCGGGAAGTGCCGATCTTCTCGATGATCGCGTCCTTCCACCGGACTGAGCAGGGGCTCGACCATTTCGATCCCCAGCCAGAGGACGTCACGCCACCCGACGAGTGCCCGCCTCTGGCAGAGGTACTCAGTCAGGCCACCGGCAGCGCCTCCGAAAGGTGGAACGACGAATGGGGTGCGCTAGATGTCAGGTTCGTGGGCGATTCGGGGCGGGACGGAACGGTCCGGTCACTTGGTCACGCCTCACATCTGCGCGCATGGGTCCGTACTGCCGAGCGGCTGCCTCCCGATCCGCGGTTGCACCGGCGAGTTCTGGCTTACGCCTCTGATCTCACCCTGCTCGGCGCCTCGGTAATCAATCACCCTGTGCGGTTTCCATCGGACAGGGTGCAAGCCGCCTCCATCGACCACGCAATGTGGTTTCACCGTGAGATCAAGGCCGATGAGTGGTGGCTTTACGACCAGGTGTCGCCGTCGGCCAGCGCTGGGCTGGGCATGGCGCAGGGCCGGATTTTTCAAGCCGGACGCCTGGCCGCCTCCTGTGCGCAGGAGGGTCTGATCCGGGTCATCGACCCCGCACTGCTGACAGGTCGCTGAAGCCTGGTCGCGCGGGCATGCGCGCGGCCGGGTTCGACAGTCCCCGGACGCCAGCAGGGCCCGGATTGACCGGGCCCTGCTGGAAGGCGGCGTGACGGGCCGCCGCTGCGCCTGTCAGGCGGCATCGCTGAGCGTGCGGAGACGAGCGATTGCCTGCCTCTCGATCTGGCGGACCCGCTCAGCAGTGATGCCCCAATGGGCGCCGATATCGGACAGTTTTGCTTGACGCCCATCGAGCAGTCCGTAGCGGCGGCGCACTACATCGGCAGACCGGGAGTCGAGGTTTTCGAGCATTGATTCAAGCCGGGCCCGGTCCTCGGCGTCGAGCACGACTTCGTCAGGACCGGGCGCGATCTGGGTTGCGATCAGATCGCCGAGGGCTGTGTCGCCGTCTTCCTCGATCGGGGCATCAAGGCTCACGTGATCACGGGCCAGCCTGATCAGTTCGATGACACGAGTCTCCGGAATCTCCAGTTCGGCGGCGATCTCGCCCGTGGACGGATCCCTGCCGAGTTGGCGTTCGAGCGTGCGGCGTACTGCCCCCACCTGATTCACCTGCTCTGCGACATGCACGGGCAGTCGCACGATGCGTGCCTGTTGCGCGACCCCCCGGCTGATCGCCTGGCGGACCCACCAGGTGGCGTAGGTGGAGAACTTGAATCCCTTCGTGTAGTCGAACTTCTCCACTGCGCGGATCAGGCCCGTGTTCCCTTCCTGCACAAGGTCGAGCAACGGCATCTGTGCCCGGCCGTACTTGCGAGCGACGGAGACCACCAGTCGCAGGTTCGCGGTGATGAACTGCTGCACAGCACGATCGCCTGCGTCCGCTATCGCTTCCAACTCAGCTCTACTGGCCGTGACGGCTGTGGTTCCACGTTCGTCGGGGGAGACCCGGTCGTCGAGAATCGCCCTGGCATACAGGCCGGATTCGATCTGGCGGGCGAGGTCGACCTCGTCGGCAGCGGACAGCAACGGAGTCTTGGCGATACCGTCCAAGTAGAGACCGACGGCGTCTTTACCGTCGATTCCCTCGGTAGTGCGAGTGCGGTGAGCGGTCGAGATCATTGGCTTCCTCCCGGAGCGGTCACTAGGAGAACGCTCCGCGAGTATCGGATGGTTCCGAATTTCGCCCTGAGAGTATCCTGTGTTAATCCCTGAGGCCTCCCGGGCGGCGCCTTGGCCGGCACTTGTGACTTGGTTCAAGGGCAAGCGCATGGCACAATGGCGGTGGCTCGAGCCATTGACAAGACCCTTGGCTTGTGCGCCCTAAACCGGTTCACGCCGTCGAGAGGTATCGCGTGTCTCACATTCAACTTCCTTCTGCGAACGTCATTCCCGCTGCGGCCCGTCGTACCGGCGCCGTCACCGCAGACGTTCCGGAGGACGAGTCGCCGACCCCCGTCAAGAGCACCACCAGGCGAACGCGGGCAGCGACAAAGCCGAGCCCAGCGACAAAGCCGAGCACAGCGGGTTCGCCCGTGGCGACGATCCACGTGGACGATGAACCGGCGCCGAGCCCTCGTCGGCGCCCCACTAGCGCGAGCGCAACCGCAGAGGCCGCACCCGACGCGGTTTCCGTTCCACCCCAGCCGAGACGCCGGCGGTCGACCAAACCAGCCGAGACGGTAGACCCCGCTGCCTCGACGTCGTCTGCGGACCTGGGCGCGGGCGCTGAGGTTGCCGCGCCGAAGACCACTCGCAGGCGCCCCGCCAGGCCAGTTTCGGACGCCGGCGAGGACGCTGCTGCGGCACCCAAGCCGCCAGCAAGGCGCCGGACGACCAAGGCCGCCACCGCGGATGCGGCCGGGAATGCGACCCCTGCTGAGAGCTCGACCCCATCCGAGGCCGAGACCCCCGTCGAGGCCGAGACGGCGATCCCCGCACAGACCGAGGCCGCCTCCGAGCCGGCGGTCAAGCCGATCCGTCGCCGCGCCGCCCGCAAACCCGCCACAGCCACCAGTCCTGACCCCGTTGCGGCCGACCACGAACCCGAGCCGGAGCCGGATCCTGAGGACGTGGATCTCAAGCTCGATCTGGATCTCGGCATAGTGGCGCCCGACCTCGAAGCTGAGGACATCCCGACCGTCGAAGAGGTGCTGACCAAGGCGTCTCCGGTCGCTTTCGAGCGTGACGGTGATGACGTCGTCCTCAAGATGGGCGGAAAGAAGCGCAGCCTCGACGAGGTCGACGACTCCACGTTCGAGCCCGCGCAAGAGGCCACCCTCGAAAAGGAACTGACAGAAGACCAGGGGTTCAGCCTGTCCGACGCGGATGACGCCGACGAGCCCGAGCAGCAGGTGATGGCGGCCGGTGCCACAGCCGATCCGGTCAAGGACTACCTGAAACAGATCGGCAAGGTCGCGTTGCTGAACGCCGAGCAGGAGGTCCACCTCGCCAAGCGCATCGAGGCGGGATTGTTTGCTGACGAACGCCTGGCGGACGACCAAGTTCTGGACGGGGATCTGGAAGACCTCAAATGGATCGCGCTCGACGGTCGGCGCGCGAAGAACCATCTGCTCGAGGCCAACCTGCGGCTCGTCGTCTCGCTGGCGAAGCGCTACACCGGCCGTGGCATGTTGTTCCTTGACCTGATCCAGGAAGGAAACCTGGGCCTCATTCGTGCAGTCGAGAAGTTCGACTACACCAAGGGGTACAAGTTCTCGACCTACGCCACTTGGTGGATCAAGCAAGCAATAACCCGCGCCATGGCAGACCAGGCCCGGACTATCCGCATCCCCGTTCACATGGTCGAGGTCATCAACAAGTTGGCCCGTGTCCAGCGGCAGATGCTGCAGGACCTCGGCCGCGAACCCACGCCGGAAGAACTGGCCAAGGAACTCGACATGACGCCCGAGAAGGTCGTCGAGGTCCAGAAGTACGGCCGCGAGCCGATTTCGCTTCACACCCCGCTGGGAGAGGACGGCGACTCGGAGTTCGGCGATCTCATCGAGGATTCCGAAGCGGTCGTGCCGGCGGAGGCCGTCAACTTCACGCTGCTGCAGGAGCAACTGCACGACGTCCTGGACACCCTTAGCGAGCGGGAGGCGGGCGTCGTCAGCATGCGTTTCGGTCTGACCGACGGGCAGCCCAAGACGCTGGACGAGATCGGCAAGGTCTACGGCGTCACGCGGGAGCGCATCCGGCAGATCGAGTCGAAGACCATGAGCAAGCTGCGGCATCCTTCCCGCTCCCAGGTACTAAGGGACTATTTGGACTGACGCACCTACTCCACCCGGTGGCGGCATTCGTCTAGAGTTGCGACACGGTCGATTCAGGCCGTAGCTCGTGTGCGACGCAACGGCGAGTCGCGTCGCTGGTCCTAGGAGAGCCATGAACGCTGTCAATGCTGACGGTCCCCTTGTCATCGCCGTCGATACGTCGACCACCGCGACCAAGGCCATCGTCGTAGACGCATCAGGGAAGGTGCTCGCGCTTGGCAAGAGCGAGATCCCGATGCACACCCCCGCAATGAACTTCTACGAGCACGACCCACGCGACTGGTGGCGTACAACTGACGAGGCGGTCTCCGAGGCCGTCAGCCAACTCAGCGCGGACCAAGTAGCCCGCATCAGGGCCATGTGCGTGACCCCGCAGCGGCAGTCGTTCGGTCTGTTCAAGCTCGACGGCACCCCCATTCGCAAGGGCCCGCTGTGGCTCGACAGCCGCGCTGCCGAACAGGTCCACAAATACGGCACCGAAGAGGTGCACGTGCTGTCCGGCATGCTGCCCGACGTGACGCCGTCCATCTACAAGATGGCCTGGCTGAAGGAGAACGAGCCCGAGAGCCTGCAGGCCGCTGACAAGGTCGTCGGCGTGCACGGCTACGTCGCGTTCTGCCTCACCGGTCAGTGGCTCGACTCTGCTGCGACCGCGGACTCGCTGGGCCTGTTCGACATGGCCAAGCTGACCTTCGCCGACCAGTTGCTCGAGATCGCGGGCGTCACGCGCAAGCAGATGGCCGAGTTGGTCACTCCCGGCGAGATCATGAGCGTGATCAAGCCCGAGATCACGGCCAAGTGGGGTCTCAAGCAGACGATCCCGTTGGTCGCCGGCTGCGGCGACGGCCAGGCCGCCGGTCTCGGCGCGGGCGCGGTCGAGCCCCACGAGGCTTACCTGAACATGGGCACCGCCATCGTGGCGGGCATCCATTCGCCGACCTACGAGCACGGCTGGGTGTACCGCACAGACGCCGCGGGCCTTCCGGGCCAATACGTCCTGGAAATCGTCCAGAACTCTGGTGCGTACCTTGCCGGATGGTTTCGGGAGAACCTGGGCAACCCCGCGCTCAACGGCAAGCCGGATCCCCAACTCGAGGCCGAGGCCGTCGCAGCCGGCATCGGGGCCGGTGGACTCGTCACACTGCCGTACTGGAACGCCGTCCAGAGCCCGTATTGGAACCCCATCGCCAAGGGCGCGATCGTCGGCTTCGGCGGGGGTCACAACCGTGGCGCCGTGTATCGGTCGGTGCTGGAGGGTCTGTGCCTTGAGACCGCCCGCAACTTCCGCGGAATGGAAGAGGACGCGGGAACGAAGATCACCGAGGTGCGCGTCATGGGCGGTGGGCAGCGCAGCCCGTTGTGGCGGCAGATGATGACCGACGCGATCGGCGCACCGCTGACCGCATGCGAGGAAGAAGAGATCTCGGCCCTCGGTGCCGCCGTCATGGCCATGTCTGTGACCGGAGCCCACGGAGACACACCCGATATCGCCAAGAGCGCCAAGGAGATGGCGACTTTCGGTGACGTCTCGGTGCCCAACATGGAAGCTCACGCGCAGTACGCGGAGATCGGCGAAATCCAGGGCGAGGTCTATGACCGGCTCAGCGATCTGTTCCCCAAGTTGCACGCCTACTCGCAGAAGTACGCACAGTAGACGCGAGCGCAGCCCCCGGCCGGGGTGCTGCGCTGGCAACAAGAACCGGCCCTGGCTCTGCCAGGGCCGGTTGCGTGACGCGCGGTTTAGATCTTGCTGGTTTCGTCCTGGATCTTGAGGGCAACCTGCCGCAGCTTGTCCTGATGCGCGCGGCCGTGATGCGCGCAGAACAGAAGCTCGCCCCCACTGTGCAAAGTGACGCGCAGGTAAGCCTGAGCGCCGCAACGGTCGCAGCGGTCGCCCGCGCTCAGGGCGATTTCCTCTGTGTATGTTGCGCTCATCGGATGTCCCTTCTCTCGGTGGCCGGAGAACCGTACCGACTGTGTAACGCACCGGTTGCTCGGTTTGTTCCACTTGCAGACTAGCCGGTCACGGAAGGAAAGCCAGCGGGCGACGACACCTGTCACCTGCGGAGGGGGACGAGCCGGGGCAGGTAACCTGCCCACGTGAACTCTCCCAATCCGGAAGGCATGGAGTACCAGGCCCGGCACCTGCTGGTGCTCGAAGGGCTGGAGGCCGTCCGCAAACGGCCGGCCATGTACATCGGCTCCACGGACACCCGCGGCATCATGCACTGTCTGTGGGAGATCATCGACAACTCCGTGGACGAGGCCCTGGCTGGGTTCGGAGCGCACATCGAGGTCGTCCTGCGGGACGACGGTAGCGTCTTCGTAGCGGACAAGGCCCGCGGAATCCCGGTCGACACCGAACCACGCACGGGGTTGTCGGGAGTCGAGGTCGTCTACACAAAGCTGCACGCGGGCGGGAAGTTCGGCACCGGCACCTACAACGCGGCGGGCGGCCTGCACGGAGTGGGCGCCTCGGTCGTCAACGCGCTGTCCGGCCGTCTCGATGTCGAGGTCGACCGCAACGGCGCGACTTGGGCGATGTCGTTCCGCAAAGGGATTCCGGGGGTGTTCGCGGGCGCCGGCCCGGACGCCCCCTTCACTCCGCAGAGTGGGCTGCGCAAGGTCGGGAAGGTGGGTCGTGCAGTCACCGGCACGCGGGTGTGGTACTGGCCGGACAGGCAGATCTTCTTCAAGGATTCCCGGATCTCCCTCAGCCAACTCCTCTCTCGTGCACGGCAGACCAGCTACCTGGTTCCCGGGCTTGAGATCGTCGTCCGCGACGAGCGGACACCCGAGTCAGAGACGTACTCCTTCAAGCACGACGGCGGCATCTCCGAGTTCTGCGAGTTCCTCGCTACCGATCCTGCGGTAACCGACATCCTGAGGCTGCGAGGCAGCGACACGTTCACAGAGACCGTGCCGATGCTCGACGACAAAGGAGCGATGACACCGGCGGACGTCGAGCGCACCGTCGACGTGGACATCGCCCTGCGGTGGGGAACCGGCTTCGACACCAACGTGCAGTCCTTCGTCAACATCATCGCCACCCCGAAGGGGGGCACTCACGTGCAGGGCTTCGAACGCGGCCTGACGCGCGCGTTCACGAGAGCCCTCGAGTCGACGCGGCTGTTGAAGTCCACCGAGGAGGTCATCCGGGAAGACATTCTCGAGGGGATGACCGGCGTCATCACCGTGCGGCTGGCCGAACCGCAGTTCGAGGGACAAACCAAGGAGATCCTGGGCACGCCTTCGGTGAGCAGGCTGGTGGCCAAGATCGTCGAGGCCCAGTTGACGGATTTCCTCACCACTACCCGGCCGTCCCAGCGGCCGCAGGCGCGAGCGGTGCTGGAGAAGGCGGTCTCAGCGTCCCGCACCCGGGTCGCCGCCCGCGTTCACAGGGAGGCGCAGCGCCGCAAGAGCGCGCTCGAGTCGTCCACTCTCCCGCCCAAGCTGTCCGACTGCCGTTCCACCGCCATCGAGCGCACCGAGTTGTTCATCGTCGAGGGAGACTCGGCTCTCGGAACGGCGAAGCTCGCGCGGAACTCGGAGTTCCAGGCGCTGCTGCCGATCAGGGGAAAAATTCTCAACGTCCAGAAGGCTTCCGTCACGGACATGCTCAAGAACGCGGAGTGCGCGGCCATCATCCAGGTGGTCGGTGCCGGGTCGGGGCGCACCTGCGACGTGGACGCCGCCCGCTACGGCAAGGTGATCTTCATGGCGGACGCCGATTCGGACGGGGCACACATCCGCTGCCTGCTGGCGACGCTGTTCTTCAAGTACATGCGGCCGATGGTCGAGGCCGGACGCGTGTTCACGGCCGTGCCGCCGTTGCATCGGTTCGAAATCAGCCACCCGAAGAAGGGGCAGCCCAAGTACATCTACACCTATTCCGACGCCGAATACCATCGCAAGGTCGCCGAACTCACCAAGCGCAACATCGCGTTCAAGGAACCGCAACGATACAAGGGCTTGGGCGAGATGGACGCCGATCAACTGGCGGAGACAACGATGCACCCCCGTTACCGGACTCTGCGGCGAATTACGGTGGACGAGGTCGCGGCCGCCGAGCAGGTGTTCGAGAAACTCATGGGGAACGATGTGGGTCCCCGCAAGGAGTTCATCATCGACGGGGCCTACCAACTGGACACAGAGCGCATCGACGCGTAGCGGCGTCCCGAAGCCGGAATTATGTGAAGACCTTGGGCAGGCTCTAGCATCGCGCCGTGACCAACTCCGAGTGGCAAGATCAGCGTGCCGGGCAGCAGCCTGGGCAGCCGCCTGCCCAACCCAGCCGGCCGCCGCAGTGGCAGCCGCAGTCGTCAGGGCAGCAGCCGCAGTGGCAGCCGCAGCCGTCAGTGCCGCAGCCGCCGTTGCAACCACAGCCCACCCAGCAGCCGCAGTGGCAACCACAGCCCGGGTCTCAGGGTGCCCCGCGGCCGGCGCTTGCGCCCGTGGTGCCGGGGCAGCCGCTGGCGCCGGGAGCGGGAGTTCTGGAACTGAATCTGAAGCCGGTTATGTTGTCGGGGTTCCTCACCAGCCCGGGTGTCACCGTCAACGGCCATCCAGTGGCGGCGAAGTGGGGCGCGAATCAGTACCAGATTCCCGCGGGCCAGTATCAGGTGGCAGTGAAGGTCAACTACCTCATGGACTACGGAGACGCTGCGTTGCCGGTCCAGGTGACCCCTGGCCGAGCGGCAACGGTGTATTACGCGGCCCCGAACGGGCTGTTCTTCAAGGGAGCCATCGGGTTCGAGCCGCAGAAGAACCCGGGCATGTGGCTGGTGTGGCTCGCGCTGGGTCTGGTTGCGCTCGTCATCGTCCTCATGCTCGTGATGATCCTCACGGCTGTGCTTTCGTGATGATGTGAAGTCTCAGGACCTCGATCCGAGGGCGGCTATCGGCTGACCGACCGTCACGCCAGACCCGTCGCGCCGAGGATCAACCGCCGGCAAGTCGATGGGGGAGCCGCTCGCAGCGGTTGCCACTGCCGGGCCGCTGCCCACCCAAGCCAGCAGTAGCGCGTCCTCTCCCCTCAGGAACCGGTGACACCGGACTCCTGCGGTGCCGCGTCCCTTGCCGGGGAACTCAGCGAACGGCGTCACCTTCGCGGCGCCGACCGCAGTGCCGGGCAGTGCGTCGCTGGCACCCGAAACCGTCACGACGACCGAGTCGGTGTGGTCGGGTGCGGCGCCGAACCACACGGACTGCGCGCCTCGGGTCAGCCGGATGCCCGCGACCCCACCGGCCGCCCGTCCTTGTGGGCGCACAGCGGCTGCCGGAAAGTGCAGCAACTGGGCATCTGTGGTGATGAAGGTGAGCTGGACGTCTTCTGTGGTCAGTTCGACGGCGCCCACCACCTCGTCGCCGTCCTCAAGCCGAATGACGTCCCACGAGGTCTTGTTCAGCACCTCGGGGTTGACTCGCTTGACGATTCCGTGACGGGTGCCGATCGCCAGGCCCGGCCCCGTGGTCGCCAGGGAGGTGAGGGCCAGCGGCCTTTCTCCCGGCTCGAACATGAGCAGCTGATCGAGTGGTGAGCCGCCCTGCAAGTGCGGCGAAGTAGCCATGACCGGCACCGTCGGCAGGTCGATGACGTGTCCCTTCACGATCCGTCCGGCGCTTGTGACAACGCCGAACTCGCCGCGGGCGGTCGTGGCGATGCGCGAGGCGATGACGTCGTGCTGCGCGCGCGGGCCTTCCGGTTGCAGTGCCGTCTGCGCCACGCTGCGGGCGATCAGCCCCGTCGCCGACAGGAGCACCCAGCACGGGTCGTCGGCGATCTCCAAGGGGCCCGCAGGGGTGACTTGGGCACCGGCGGCGGCCAGCAGCACGGTGCGGCGGACCGTCCCGTGGGTGCGAGCGACCTCGTCCAACTCGGACGCTACGACTTCACGCAGCCTGTCCTTGTCGCCGAGGATCGCCTCCAGGTCGCCGATGAGCAACTGCAACTTCTCCTGTTCCGCCTCGAGTTCGATGCGGGAGAACTTGGTCAGCCGCCGCAACTGCATGTCGAGGATGTAGTTGGCTTGCCGTTCCGAGAGGTCGAAGGCCTCCATGAGACGCGTGCGGGCGGAGACGGCGTCGTCGCTCGACCGGATGATCGAGATGACGTCGTCGATGTCGACGATGGCCAGCAGCAGTCCTTGCACCAGGTGCAGCCGGTCGGACGCCCTTGCCAGCCTGAAGTTCGTCCGGCGCAGCGTGACCTCGATGCGGTGATCGAGGTAGACCCGCAACGCTTCGAGCAGAGACAGTGTGCGCGGCTGGCCGTCGACCAGGGCGACGGTGTTGATCGAGAACGAGTCCTCGAGTTTCGTGAGGCGGTAGAGGTCCTCCAGCAGGGCGTCCGGGTTGATGCCGTTCTTCATCTCGATGACCAGCCGCGTGCCGTGCGTCAGATCCGTCAGGTCCTTGATGTCCGATATGCCCGTGAGTTTCTTGCTCTGCACCAGCGTCTTGACCTGCTCGATGATCTTCTCGGGGCCCACCCCGTACGGCAGTTCGGTGGCCACGATGCCGCGGCGGCGTGGCGAGACCTGCTCGACGCGAACCGTTGCGCGGGTCTTGAACGAGCCGCGACCGGTGGCATAAGCCTCTTTGATGCCGTCGAGACCCACGATGCGGCCACCCGTCGGCAGATCGGGCCCGGGGATGAACCTCATCACTGCATCCAGATCTGCGTCCGCGTGCGCGAGAAGATGCTTGAGCGCGGCCACGACCTCGACCAGGTTGTGCGGCGGGATGTTGGTGGCCATGCCGACCGCGATGCCGGTGCTGCCGTTCACGAGCAGGTTCGGCAACGCGGCCGGCAGCACGGTCGGCTCGCGCAACTTCCCGTCATAGTTGAGCCGGAAGTCGACGGTGTCCTCGTCCAGTCCGGCGGTCATCGCGACGGCCGAAGCGGCCATCCTGCACTCGGTGTAGCGCATCGCTGCCGGGCCGGCGTCGGGGGATCCGAAGTTGCCGTGCCCGTCGATCAGCGGCAGCCGCTGCGACCATGGCTGGGCGATGCGGACGAGCGCGTCGTAGATCGCGGTGTCCCCGTGAGGGTGGTACAGACCCATCACTTGGCCGACCACCCGCGCGCACTTCACGTGGGGCTTGTCCGAGTGGATACCCATCTCGTCCATGGCGTAGAGGATGCGGCGCTGGACCGGCTTCAGGCCGTCACGCGCGTCGGGGAGGGCGCGCGAGTAGATGACCGAATAGGCGTATTCCAGGAAGCTCGCTTCCATCTCGTTTGTGACGTCGACGTCGACGATCTTCTCGATTTCGTCGTCAATCGTCCTGCTCATGTGCCAGCCCCACTCCCTGGAGGCCTCGGACTGCCGCTGTCCTCCTAGTCGAGGTAGCGGGCGAGGCCTCGCAGAAGACCGTACCCGGTGGGCGCCGCGATCATCGGCAACTCTCGCGCCTCATCGGGTTGTTCACCGTGGATGGTCGAGAACGAACCGTGCGCGAGCACCTGCTCCTGCGGGGTCAGTTGCCGGATGGCGATCGCGAGGACCATGTCCGGGTTCTGCTTAGCGAACGATGCATACAGCGACGGGTCGTGCTGTCCGTCGTCGCCGACGAGGATCCAGCGGATGTTCGGAAACTCGCTGGCGAGCATGTCGAGACTGGTGCGCTTGTGAACAGCGCCGGATCGGAAGAAGCCGGTGTTGGTCGGTCCCCAGTCGGTGAGCAGCATGGCTCCGTGGGGGTAGGCGTGACGTTTGATGAAGCGGGAGAGGAATGGGTGGGTGTTCCACGCGCCTGTGGACAGGTAGAAGACGGGAGCGCCCGGGTAGCGAGCCTGGAGTTCGCGATACATCTCGGCCATGCCCGGAACCGCCTGCCGTGCGGACTCCGTGATGATGAACGAGTTCCACGCAGCGATGAGAAGGCGGGGTAGTGACGTGGAGATGATGGTGTCGTCGATGTCGCTCACAATCCCGACTGTCACGTCGTCCCCGATGATCTGGAGAGGTACGTCGCTTCGTTTGCCCTGCGCGCTCTGCACGCTGGCGGTGTGCCACCCGGGTGTCAGGCCGTGGTCCCGGATCCGGACATCGACGTAGCCGCCGCGGTCCGCATCGGTCTCGATGACGCGGTCACCGACTTTGACGATGGCCTTCGCGCGGACGCAGGGAGCAGTGAAGAAATTTCGCCACCCCCTGCGCTTCAGCATCCGTTTGATGTCCTTGCCGATGTACGTGCGTGACCAGCGGGGCTCAAGCACGATGCGCGCGAGGATGCGGGCGCCCTGCTCGCTGCCGTAGCCGGTGTAGGGGATCACTTTCTCCCGCCACCCGACGGCACGAAGGACGCGCTCGATCTGCCGATCGACTACTTCCTCGATGACGGCGGCGAAGAAGGGACGCGTGCTCATGGGGGACACCCTACGGGAGCACGGTTTGCCGCTCCCGGTCGCCCGCGGGATGTGACATTCGAGCCGTGATCCGGATCCAGGGCATGGTAATGCGCCTGCGGACGGCGGATCGGGGGCAGGTTGTCACACTCGCCGCTGCCTCGAAGAATTGGAGGGTCCCGGGATCGGTGAGAGACTTGCCCGGTGACTGCCGCCGAACTCGGAAGCACCATGCGTGAGGACATCGACGCTTGTGGCTACTTCCCCGATCTCGTCACGGACATCGTCGCGACGACTGTGGGGGACGAGCCCGTCCAGGGCCACCTCGTCCATCACGAGGCGACGTTCGACGGGGATGAACTCCACCGCCACCTCACGGTCATCGTGCTCACGGACACCCGCTTCATCGTTTGTCACGTGGACGAGGGTGAAGGGAAACCCGGCCAGATGCAGGCGGCCACCACGAGCGAAGCAGTTCCGCTGCGTGCGCTCGGCGCTGTGAGTGTCGCAACGGTCGTCGATCAGCCGCAACACCATGCCGCCGGCCGGTCCGCGGTGACCGAGGTGTGGCTCACGGTCAACTGGGGGGCCCTGCGCCAACTCGACCTCAAGCCCGCAGGATGCGACAACCCGGAGTGTGAGGCCGATCACGGCTACGTCGGCACTGCGGCGGGTGAAGACCTGGTGATCCGAATGAGCGTCGCGGCCGACGGCCAGGACAGCATCTCCAAGATGATGCGGTTCGCGACGCTGCTGCAGTCCCGCGTGGGGCGGCGATGAACTACCAGCAAGTCCTGCCGGAATATGAAAACTCCACATTGGCCAACCTGTTGCCCAGCATCGCGCATCACCTGACGGGTAAGGGGCACGACGTCCTGGGCCTGCCGGAGGGGAACAGGTATGTCGTTCTCCTGGTGGACGGGCTCGGCGACTTGCTGCTGGAGCGGGCGGCGATCTCCGCGCCCTTTCTGACGGCGCGGCGGGCACGCTCGCTGACAAGCGGCATCCCGAGCACCACGGCCACCAGCATCACCTCGATCGGCACGGGGCTGCCGCCCGGTGCTCACGGCATGGTGGGTTATTCGTTCCGGGAGCCGGGTGGGGCGATCATGAACGCGCTCACGTGGAACGTGCACGGGGTGTCACCGGCCGAGATCCAGCCGCATGCCACGGTGCTGGAGCGGCTCCGCTCGGCAAGCGTCGAGACGGCCAACGTGTCCCCCGTGCGGTTCGACCGGACAGGGCTCACAACCGTCGCACTTCGGGGCGGCGCGTTCTTCGGTGTCTCGGACGAAACCGACGAGGACCTGCGCATCGCGCTCACTGTGCAGGCCGCTCGGGCCGGGACCAAGTCGCTCGTCTATTCGTACGAACGGCACCTCGATCACACAGGTCACTCTCTCGGCTGCGAGTCGGACGAATGGGTGGACGAGTTGATCCGCATCGACATCTTCTGCGAACGGCTGCGTGCCGCCCTTCCGCGCGACGTCCGATTGATCATCACCGGCGATCACGGCATGGTGGACGTCCCGAAGGATCGGCAGGTCATCATCGAGGATGAGCCGAGCCTGTTGCCCGACGTGGAGCAGGTTGGCGGCGAGGGGCGGCTGCGCCAGTTGTACGTGAGAGAGGGGTCCGCCGCCGATGTCGCCGCGAGATGGGCAGGGCGCCTCGGATCCGACGCCTGGGTCACGACGCGGGACGAGGCGATCGCCGCCGGCTGGTTCGGAGACGTCTCCCCGGGGGTCAGCCCCCGCATCGGGGACGTCCTCGTCGCGATGGCGACCGATGCGGCGGTGATGACGAGGTCGTTGCCCCGCGAACTCGGGCTCGTCGGCATGCACGGATCGCTCACAGCGGCCGAGATGGTGGTTCCGCTCGTCATCGAATAGCGTGACGGCCGGTTTTGGGTTTGAATCTTCGCGTGGCTGAACTCATCTTCTTCACCGGTCCCATGGATTGCGGCAAGTCGACATTGGCGCTGCAGGTGGACTACACCCAGACCCAGGGCGGCCGTTCGGGGCGCGTGTTCACCTGCTCCGATCGCGGGGGAGACGCCCAAGTGAGTTCGCGGATCGGACTGGCGCGCCCGGCGATCGAGGTCGACCCGGCCTTCGACTTCTGGGCCTATGTCATCGGACAACTGGTCACCGGCAATCGGGTCGACTATCTCGTGTGTGATGAAGCGCAGTTCTTCACGCCGGCGCAGATCGATCAGTTGGCGCGCATCGTGGATGATCTCCAGGCGGACGTGTTCTGCTTCGGGATCCTGTCCGACTTCCGCACCAGCCTGTTCCCCGGGTCCAGGCGGCTGGTCGAACTCTGCGATCGCATGGAGACGTTGCAGATCAGGCCACTCTGCTGGTGCGGTGCACCCGCTACGCACAACGCTCGCACGAGCAACGGCCGGATGGTGACGGACGGTGAGCAGGTCGCCATCGGTGACACCGCCGAGAGCGGATCGGGTGTGCGCTACGAGGTGCTCTGCAGGCGCCATCACCGTAACCAAATCACCGCGGCGAGGGGGCTGGCGAACGTCTTTCCCGACCCGTTGCCGCTCGGCGATGAGCAACCCGAAGACGACGAACCGCTACCGTCCTGGCCGGACGAGGAGCCCGCGGATCTCGGGCTCGAGACCGATACCGAGGACTAGTCCTGCGGCTTGGGAGTGGCGGGCGATCCGAAGACGATCTCGTCCCAGGTCGGCACCGACGCGCGCTTGCGGCCCCTGCGTCTGCGCTGCGAGGGCTGAACGGCCGGCTCATCGGTCGCTTGGGGTGGCCCCCCGGGTAACATCTCATCCGTCGCCTCGGGGGGAGCCTCGGCGGCCGCTTCCGGTGGCTCCGCGTCGGCCGCTTTGGCTGAATCGGCGTGCACCGGAGCGGTCTCAGTGCTCGGCTCGGCAGCCGCCGGACCATTGGTGGGGCCATCAGTGGCGGTCAGCGTCGGCTGACCCATGTTGGGCTTGGCCGGGCGCGACCGGGGTGGCCGAGGAATCGCGGGTGCGGGAGTTGGGACCTGGGAGGGTTCGCTGCTGGCGGCGTCTCCGGCTTGACTAGTGCTTTGCCCGGGTTCCTCGTCGGCTTGGCGACTCACTTCAGCGTCATCGTCAGGCGCGTCGTCCGCGACGACCGGGGTCGTCAGGCCGCGGTAGATCTGCACCGAGTCTTCGTTGAAAGTGGAAAGCATGTCGTACAGGACGTCCAGATCGGACGCGGGCGGCACGATGTCGTACACCCCGTCGACTTCGGTCAGATGACCGGGCGCGTACGCGTCGCCAGTCTCAACCGCGTCGTCCGGCAGTCGTTCGACGTTGACCGCCCGGACGAGGGCCAACTCGTCCGCGAGGTCGAGAGTGGGTTCGGCATCGGGATTGTCGGAAGGACGCTTCTTGCCCGGTTGGGGGCCGTGAGCACTGGTCTCGTCGCCGATGAGCCACCGCGCATCATCGTTCGTCGCGACGGAGAACCTGCCCTGCAAGTCGAAGGTGAAGGTGGCTGTCCGCTGTGCCGACCCCGACTTGTAATCTGCCTGGATGTGCCACTGGCGACCCTCGATGCGCCAGGCGTCCCAGGTGACCTCGGCCAATTCGATGCCGCGGGTCGCGAGGCGTTCGAGGACGGCGACGCGCAGAGTGCGGGTGCTGGTGGTCTCGCCCCGGCGTCGGACGGGCGACGTCTGTGCCATCTCGGCCAGATGGGCCCGCTCAGCGAAGACGGGAGCCGCATAGGGCTCGATCTTCTCCACCGGGACGCCGGCAGCGACAGCGACTTCCTCAAGGGACTCGCCGGCTCGCACCCGGGACTGGATCTCCCGTGGGCGCAACGCACTTTCCATATCGATCTCCAGTTGCCCCAAACGCGGCCGGTCGTTCCGGATTGCGGCCAGTAGACGCTCGTCGGCGGGGATCAAGATCTCCTCGCCGTCTTCGGTCACGACGATGAGGTGCGCCCCGTCGGGGCTGCGTCCCAAAGGCCGTGCTGTACGCATCTTGCTTCGGCTGTTCTCCTGTCAGTGTTGCAGGCAACCTACCCTGTCCGGTTGCAGGTAACCTATCTTGCCCCACGGGTTTCCCCCAAAGCGCACGCTGACCTCGACGGCCGCCTGAGAGCCGACCAAAGTCTCCAATGTCCAGCCAGGGGCTTGACCGATGTGATAGGCATGCGTCGAACTTGTGGATCAGGTTTCGACAGGGTGGGCATCAGTTCGGCCCCCGGCGGCAGTGATTGTGGAGGATAACGAAGGCATGGCAACCGATTACGATGCTCCGCGCAAGACGGACGAGGAGAGCGAAGACAGCATTGAGGAGCTGAAGAATCGACGCAACGACAAGAACTCAGGCAAGGTTGACGAGGACGAGGTCGAGGCTGCCGAGACCTACGAGTTGCCCGGGGCGGATCTCTCGCACGAGGAACTGACGGTCCGCGTTCTGCCTCGGCAAGCCGACGAGTTCACCTGCGCCGGTTGCTTCCTGCTCAAGCATCGCAGCCAGTTGGCCGCCACCAGGGGTGGGAGCGAGTACTGCGTGGACTGCGCCTAGGCGTTGTCCTCGACGATGTTCGCGAGTCGCTTGGCGGTGAAGCGAGTCGTCAGCAACTGCGTGATTCCGACGCCGACAGCGCTGGCGACCGCCCAGATGATCGCATGCTTCCACGGCACCGCCGGGTCGTCCTGCGAAGGTGGCTCGTCGCCGGTGGCCGCCTTCCATCCCACCGTCAGCGCCTTCTGAATGGCCAGCATGGCGAGCGCCCCGATCGCACCGGTGTAAAGCTTGGTGATCCACTTCTTGGTCATCGGCCCCTCCTGTCGGACACGCGCCCATCGTATGCGAGGACTACCGCGAACTGGTGGGGTGCGCAGGTCCGTTTCCCACCGTGTCCCTCCCGTTGGGTCGCGCAGCCGGTAGCGTCGAGCCCGTGAAGTACGCCGAACGACTTGCGGTCCCGATGTCCTACTGGCTGATAGCTGCGGCATTCGGGCTCACTTTCGTGATCGCCATCGGCGGCTATTTTCCGCTGCCCTGGTTTGTGGCGATCGGGCTGTTCGGGGTGGTGGGAATCGCCGGCGCCCTGCTCGCCTTCGGTTGGAAACGCGTCACGGTCGGCCCCCAGGGCGTGAGAGTGGGGGATTCCCTGCTCGAGTGGCCCTACGTTGGGTCGGTCCAGGTGCTTGACCCTGTTGCATGGCGCGCCCGGATCGGGCCTCAGTCCGACGCGCGTGCCTTTATGTATGTGCGTCCGTACGTCAAAGCAGGTGTCGAGATCGCCGTCGCCGACCCCGAGGATCCACACCCCTACTGGTTGGTGGCCTCGCGGCGTCCCGAGGAATTGGCCGCTGCAGTGGCAGACCAGCGTCCGGCGGTGTCGGACTAGACTTGTCGGCGCGCACGCCGCACACAGCGGCTAGCGCACCCGATTCGAGGAGTTTTCGTGATTTTTGGCCGCAAGCGCAAGCCCTCAAGGGCCGTCGAGGACGAAACCGCGGTCGTAGAGACCGATGCCACCGCGTCGGAATCCGACGACAAGACCGCTTTCGATGACGAGTCGGCCTCCGCCGAGCCCGTCGAGACTGGCGACGAGGCCGACGACGCCGCCATCGACTCCGCCGAAGACGCCGATTCCGGCGATGACGACGCCGACTCCGATCACGTCGACGACAACGACGAGGACTCCGACGACGAAGACGAAGACGAGGACGACGAGGACTCCGACGACGAGGACGAAGTGGATGTCCTCGACTACCGCCTCGACGGTCCGTTCGACATCGACGAGGTCGACCTCGACGCGGACGACGTCGAACGAATCGATTTTGGTGCGTTGATCATCACGCCCTTCGAGGGCATGGAGTTGCAACTCCAGGTCGAGGAGAAGTCCCAGGCCATCCAGTCCGCCTTGGTCGTGCACGAGGGGTCGGCGATCGAGATCGCGATCTTCGCTGCTCCCAGGTCCGGAGGCTTGGCAAAGGAAGTCCTCGACGAACTGACCGAAATCACCCGCGAGGGTGGCGGGCAGGCCGATGTGGAGGATGGTCCGTTCGGGCCCGAACTGTTCCGGGTCCTTAACGTGACGACGCCTGAAGGACAGGACATGCTGCATCGGTCCCGCATCTGGCTGGTCGAAGGGCCGCGCTGGATGCTGCGGGCGGTGCTGATGGGCAACGCGGTCGACGAGGGCCCGGGCCGCGAACTGCTGGAGGACTTCTTCCGCAACCTGGTCGTCGTCCGGGGCAGCGAGGCCAAGTCCCGCGGGGACCTGATCACACTCACGATGCCGAAAAACCTCGTCGCGGGTTAGGTGCCGACATGGGTGACAACGCGTTGAGCCGAGCCTGGAAACGGCTGACGTCTTCACAGGTGGAAGTCGAGTCTGAGCACCTGCGCGAGGCCGCCCGCAAAGCCGGAGCCGTCAGTGTCGGGTCTTGTCGCGATCGGGAGGTCGTGCGCTTGAGGGGAACACTAGCCTCGGTCACGCTGGCCCCGAAGCGCGGTTCGAGTTGGCTTGAAGCGGTGCTGGACGACGGGTCAGGGCTGGTCAACCTGATCTGGATGGGACGCAGGGCCATTCCGGGAATCGTCGCCGGCGCGGAGATCATCGTCGAGGGACGGCTGCTTTCGGTTGACGGCAATTGCCGGATCTTCAATCCCCGCTATGAGCTGATCGCCTCGGGGGGAGTCTAAAGAACCCGCTCCTCATCGATCTCGGCAGCCCTGGGACGCTCGTGGTCGGGTGCCAAGTAGCTCGCCAAGGCCGATTCGTACTCGGGATCGACGATGAACAACAACTCGTCGTTGAACTCGAGCGCCGAGTTCCGGTCCGGCGCACGGGCGGACCCGTCCCTGATGATGGCGACGAGCACTGCGTCACTCGGCAGCACCAGATCCGCGACGCGGCGCCCCGCCATCGGCGAGTCGTTGGGGAGGGTCATCTCGACCAGATTGGCCTTCCCCCCGTGGAACGAGAACAGCCGCACCAGGTCTCCGACCGTTACCGCCTCCTCCACCAGCGCGCACATCATCCGCGGTGTCGACACCGCGACGTCCACGCCCCATTGCTCGTCGAACAGCCACTCGTTGCCGGGGTGGTTGACCCTGGCCACAGTCCGTGCCACCCCGAACTCGGTGCGCGCCAGCAGCGAATGCACGAGGTTCGCCTTGTCGTCGCCGGTCGCTGCGATTGCGACGTCGACGTCCTCCATTCCGGCCTCCTCGAGCGAACTCATCTCGCAGGCATCCGCCAGGAGCCACTCGGCTTCGGGAACACTGTCTGGTTTGATGGCGAGCGGGCTCTTGTCGATGAGCAGGATCTCGTGCCCGTTGGCGATCAGTTCGCGGGCGATGGACCGCCCCACATTGCCTGCACCGGCGATTGTCACGCGCATTTCGGCTCTCCGTTCAGTGCTTGACGGGCGGTTTTCCGAGGACGGCTTCGACGTCGCTCGTGCGGTCGTTCTCGACTGCGGCGTACACGAGATCGCCGTCCTGGAAGACGGTTCTCGCCTCGGGCACCATCCCGATCCCGAATCGCGTCAGGAACGGGATCGGGGTGCGAGCCGCGTCGGACAGTTGCGCGATGGTCTTGCCCACCCAGCCCGAGTTGACGTGGACCTGAATCAGTTGGACGTTCCGGCTCGGATCCCGCCACTGCGGCTCGGAACCGCTGGGCAACAGCCGCCTCAGCACCTGGTCGGCTGCCCATCTCACCGTCGCCACCGAGGGGATTCCGAGACGCTCGTACACCTCGGCCCGGCCGGAGTCGTAGATGCGGGCGACGACGTTCTGCACGCCGAACACCTCCCGCACAACTCGTGCCGCCAGGATGTTGGAGTTGTCCCCGCTTGAGACCGCGGCGAACCCGTCCGCTTCCTTGATCTTCGCCTTGAGCAGGATGCCCCGGTCGAATCCCACACCCTTGACCGTCAGTCCCTTGAAATCGGAGCCGAGCCGCCGGAACGAATCGGCGTCGATGTCGATGACTGCGACCGAGTGACCACGGCGCTCCAAGGCCCGGGCCAGCGTCGAGCCCACGCGTCCGCAACCCATGATGACGATGTGCACAAAGCAGCCCTCCGCTAGGCGTTCCACAGACGGTACAACGGTAGCCGGTGGCGAGCCGGGAGGTCTTCCGTCGCCCCATCATTGCATTGGGCCGACAGGGGTCTAGAGTGACCCGACGTGAACATTACGGATGCCGCCAAGCGGCTCCTTGTGGGACGCAAGCTGGCCAGCCATCAACTTGGCGAAACGCTACTGCCCAAACGGATCGCATTACCCGTCTTCGCGTCGGACGCGCTGAGTTCGGTGGCCTACGCTCCCGACGAGATCCTGCTCACCTTGTCGCTGGCGGGAATGGCCGGGTTTGCGTTCTCGTGGCAGGTCGGGCTGGCGGTCGGATTCGTCATGTTCATAGTCGTCCTGAGCTACCGGCAGGTCGTGCACGCGTACCCGTCCGGTGGCGGCGACTTCGAGGTGGCCAGCGTCAACCTCGGCCGTCACGCAGGGCTGACCGTGGCCAGCGCGCTGTTGGTGGATTACGTCCTGACCGTGGCGGTGTCGGTGTCTTCCGGCGTGCAGAATGCCGAGGCGATGATTCCGCAGATCCGCGGCTACGAAGGTTGGGTTGCGGCCGGCTGCATTGCATTGCTGACGGCGCTGAACCTGCGCGGGGTGCGGGAGTCGGGCACGCTGTTCGCCATCCCCACGTACTGCTTCATGTTCGGCGTCCTGGGAATGATCGGTTGGGGCATGTTCCAGATCCTGATCCTGGGGCAGCCGCTGCGGGCACCCACGGCCTCCTACGACGTGGTCGGCGACCCGTTCTACATGCAACTCAACGCCGTGGCCTTGATCGCCTTGCTTGCCCGGTCGTTCTCGTCGGGTTGCGCCGCGTTGACCGGCGTGGAGGCCATCTCGAACGGTGTGCCCGCGTTCCGTGAGCCGAAATCGAAGAACGCGGCCACGACTCTCGCCCTGCTGGGAGGGGTCGCGATCACCATGCTGCTGGGCATCATCACGTTGGCCAACTTGACCGGGCTGAAGCTGATCGATCCGCACGGCGGGAGTCACTTCGAGGTCGACGGAGTCGAGGTGGGGGAGTCTCCCACGGCGATGGGGCAGTTGGCGGAGACGATCTTCGCCGACTTCCCGCCGGCGTTTTACTTCGTGATCACCGCGACCTTCGTGATCTTGTTTCTGGCTGCGAACACGGCGTTCAACGGATTCCCGGTGCTCGGTTCGATCCTGGCCCGGGAGGGCTACCTCCCCAAGGCCCTGTACACCCGCGGCGACAGGCTTGCCTTCAGCAACGGCATCGCGGCTCTGGCGGTGCCCGCGATGGTACTGGTGATCGTTTTCAACGCTTCGGTGACCGCGCTGATCCAGCTTTACGTCGTTGGTGTGTTCGTCTCGTTCACGGTGAGCCAGTTGGGCATGACCCGCCACTGGACACGACATCTGCGAACAGAGACCGACCCCGAACAGCGCATGAGGATGCAGCGCAGCCGCGTCATCAACACGATCGGGCTGATCTGCACCGGGACGGTTCTGGTGATCGTGCTGGCGGCGAAGTTCATCTACGGCGCCTACCTGGCGGTAATCGCGATGGCCGTCTTGTTCGTGATCATGAAGTCGATCCGCGACCACTATGACAAGGTGGAGCGCGAGACTGCGGCCGATCCGGACGACGTCCACACCCTTCCCAGCCGGGTTCGTGCCGTCGTAACGGTTCAGGGAGTGACGAAACCGACGTTGCGGGCGCTCAACTTCGCGAAGGCCATGCGTCCGAGTTCGCTGATCGCCCTCACTGTCGGCGTCGACGAGACCGAGACAGCGGCGCTGCTGGAGCAGTGGGAGGCGGAGGATGTGGGCGTTCCGCTCACGGTGCTCGCGTCCCCCTACCGAGAGGTGACAAGGCCACTCATCGAATACGTGCGCGGGATGAAGTCGGAGAATCCGCGCGAGATCGTGTGCGTGTTCATCCCGGAGTTGGTGGTGGGTCACTGGTGGGAGCAGTTGCTGCACAATCAGACGGGACTGATCCTGCGCACGCGGCTGTTCTTCATGGCCGGGGTGATGGTGGCGTCCGTTCCCTTCCGGCTAGAGTCCTCGGCGCGGGCAGTGGAGCGTGCCCAGCGCGAGGACATGGCGGCGTGGCGCCGTCCCGGCAGAGGAATCGTCCGGGCGCCGGCGATCGACCTGGACCCGGAGGAGCGCGATGGCTGACATGTCCGTCGGAGAGATGATCGGCCCGCTGGAGGTCAAGGCCGCCGCCCACGGCGGTCACTTCGTCGCGCATTGGCAGGGACGTGTTGTCTTCGTCAGGCACACGCTGCCGGGCGAGACCGTCTCCGCACGCGTCACGTCCGTCACGAGCAAAATCGTGCGGGCCGACGCCGTCGACGTCCTGATCGCCGCCGCCGACCGTGTCCCCGTGCCGTGCCGGATCGCCGGGCCCGGAGGCTGCGGTGGTTGTGACTTCCAGCACATCCGTCCGGCTCGCCAGCGACAACTCAAAGCGAGTGTGCTGGCCGAGCAGTTGCGCCGACTCGCCGGAGTGACGTGGAGCGGGCAGGTCGAACCCGTCCCCGGTGATCAGGAAGGCCTCGGGTGGCGTACCCGCGTGCGGTACCAGGTTCGCGGCGAGCGTCTCGGGATGTTCAGGCATCGGTCGCACGATTTCGTCGCCCTCCCTGGCGCAGGCTGCCTGCTCGCTGTCCCTGAGTTGCGCGAGACACGGGCTCCCGGTTATGGGGATGGCGTGCTGACGCTGGCGGTCGGCGAGGAGGACGAGCGGCACGAGACGGTCGGGGATCGAACGTATCGGCTCACCGGGGACAGTTTCTGGCAGGTGCATCCGGGTGCCGCCCCGGCACTGGTGGGGGCGGTGGTGGCGGGGCTGAGCCCGGAAGCGGGGGAGACGGGCCTCGATCTGTACTGCGGGGCGGGGTTGTTCACGGGAGCCCTCGCCGACCTCGGCGTCGGCATGACGGGTGTCGACGGGTCGCGGCGGGCCGTGAGCCTGGCCAGGGAGAACGTGCCGGAGGCCCAGTTCCGCTACGGCGACGTCGCGCGCGCTTTCCCGCGGCTGCGCAGCCGGTATGACCTGGTTGTCCTCGACCCGCCTCGCACCGGCGCGGGAACCGATGTGATGAAGTCCGTGCTGTCGCTTGCTCCGCGGGCGATCGCCTACGTTGCCTGCGACCCCGCCGCCCTCGCGCGAGATGTCCGCACGGCCCTGGCGGGCGGGTACGAACTCGCTGGTGTGCGTGCTTTCGACCTGTTCCCGATGACCCAGCACCTGGAAGCCGTGGCAATCCTGTCGCGATAGTGGGTCCGGCGGCAAAGGCAGATGGCGAGCGCGTCAACCGCCACGACAGGTGGCAGCGGTGTGTGACAACTCGGCCCGTGATCGGTCGCGGAGGCCGGATTTGGGCGAGTTTGTGCCGTTGGCGGGACTATCCGTCACACAAGTCCGCGCGATGCGGTCGAGATTGCGCGATTCGGTGGCCGAAGCGCTGGCTGCGATAATAGAGACGTGAGTAGCAAACGTCCGAGCAGGGACGCCCGCTGCCCGTTGCGGCCGAGCGATCCCTGCACGCTGTGTCAGCTGGATGTCACGGGTCCTCAGGACTGCGGCCTGGTGTATCTGATGATGAACGACGAGGATCTGCGCGAGATCAGGCGAGAGAAGTTGGCCGAGCAGCGCGCCGCGAGCTACGCAGTGTGACCGGTTGATGCCGTAGCAACCCGATGGTATCTTGACATCGAGATAAATCCTCCAAGCCAGTGACGGGAGCAAGCGTGAGTATCAACTCCTTCGGAGCGAAGGCCCAGCTGACGGTGGGTGACACCACGTACGAGATCTTCCGCCTCGACAGTGTCGAAGGGTCGGACCAACTCCCGTTCAGCCTCAAGGTGCTGCTGGAGAACCTGTTGCGCACCGAGGACGGCGTGAATGTCTCTGCCGATCAGATCCGCGCCCTCGGCTCGTGGGACGAGTGCGCGCAGCCGAGCGAGGAGATCCAGTTCACGCCCGCCCGCGTCATCATGCAGGATTTCACCGGCGTTCCGTGCGTGGTCGATCTGGCCACCATGCGCGAAGCGATCGCCGAACTCGGCGGTGACCCTGCCGTCGTCAATCCGTTGTCGCCGGCCGAGTTGGTCATCGACCATTCGGTGGTCGCCGATCTGTTCGGCACACCCGACGCCTTCGAACGCAACGTCGAGATCGAGTACGAGCGAAATCGCGAGCGCTACCAGTTCCTGCGATGGGGACAGACGGCGTTCGAGGACTTCGTGGTCGTGCCCCCCGGAACAGGCATCGTCCACCAGGTCAACATCGAGCACCTCGCCCGGGTGGTCTACCCCCGGAGCGTAGACGGAGTTCTGCAGGCCTACCCCGACACCTGCGTGGGCACCGACTCCCACACCACGATGGTCAACGGCCTGGGCGTCGTCGGCTGGGGTGTGGGCGGCATCGAGGCCGAGGCGGCCATGCTCGGGCAGCCGGTTTCCATGCTGATTCCACGGGTCGTGGGCTTCAAACTCGTGGGCGAGCTTCCCGAAGGCGCGACAGCGACCGATCTCGTGCTCACCATCACCGACATGTTGCGCCGCCACGGGGTGGTGGGACAGTTCGTCGAGTTCTACGGGTCGGGTGTCGCGCAGGTGCCGCTGGCCAACCGCGCGACGATCGGCAACATGAGCCCCGAATACGGCTCGACCATCGCCATCTTCCCGATCGACGATCAGACCCTCAACTACATGCGGCTCACCGGCCGGGACGAGCATCAACTGGAACTCGTAGAGGCGTACGCCAAGGCGCAGGGGCTGTGGCATGATCCCGACGCCGAACCTCGCTACTCGGAGCGGCTCGAGCTCGACCTGGCAACCGTTGTTCCCAGCATTGCCGGGCCGAAGCGCCCGCAGGACCGGATCCTGCTCTCGAGCGCCAAGGACGCCTTTGCCGAGTCGGTGGTGTCATACCAAACCGCCGACTCCAAGCCGGTCAAGGTGACGCTCGCCTCGGGCGAGGAGTTCGAACTCGCACATGGAGCTGTGGCGATCGCGGCGATCACGTCCTGCACGAACACGTCCAACCCCAGCGTCATGGTCGGCGCGGGACTGGTTGCCAAGAAGGCCGTCGAGAAGGGGCTCACGCGCAAGCCGTGGGTCAAGACGACGCTCGCCCCGGGGTCGAAGGTGGTCACCGACTACTACCGCACGTCGGGGCTGGACGAGTACCTGTCCAAGCTCGACTTCGACCTCGTCGGCTATGGCTGCACGACCTGCATCGGCAACTCGGGGCCGCTGATCCCCGAGGTGTCAGCAGCCGTGAATACACACGACCTGGCCGTGACGTCGGTGCTGTCCGGCAACCGCAACTTCGAGGGCCGCATCAACCCCGACGTCAAGATGAACTACCTGGCCAGCCCGCCGCTCGTGGTGGCCTACGCCCTCGCGGGCCGGATGGACATCGACCTGATGCATGAGCCGTTAGGCGTCGCGCCGGATGGCACGGAGGTCTTCCTCAAGGACATCTGGCCCACTCAGGCCGAGATCGACGAGGTGGTCGCCAGTTCGATCAGCACCGAGATGTTCACCGATCGCTACGCCGATGTCTTCACCGGGGACGACCGGTGGCGCTCGTTGCCGACGCCCGAGGGCGAGGTGTACGAGTGGGATCCGGACTCGACGTACATTCGCAAGCCGAGCTATTTCGAGGACATGCCCCCCTTGCCGGATCCGGTGAGCGACATCACGGGAGCGCGAGTGCTGCTTAAACTCGGTGACTCGGTGACGACTGACCACATCTCGCCTGCAGGTTCCATCAAAGCCGACTCTCCCGCCGGCGAGTACCTGACCCAGCACGGAATCGCCCGCAAGGACTTCAACTCCTACGGCTCGCGGCGCGGTAACCATGAGGTGATGGTGCGGGGCACCTTCGCCAACATCCGGCTTCGCAATCAGTTGGCGCCCGGCACCGAAGGCGGCTTCACCCGCAACTTCGCCAGGCACGGCGCGCCCGTGACCACGGTTTACGACGCAGCGCAGGAGTACGCCGCCGCCCGGACGCCGCTGGTCGTCCTTGCCGGAAAGGAATATGGCTCCGGGTCATCGCGTGACTGGGCCGCCAAGGGCACCGCGTTGCTGGGCGTGAAGGCTGTCATCGCCGAGAGCTACGAGCGCATCCACCGTTCGAATCTCATCGGTATGGGCGTCCTGCCCTTGCAGTTCCCGGACGGGGAGAGCGCCGACTCCCTCGGACTCACCGGCCATGAGACCTACGAGATCACGGGGGTCACTGCTTTGAACGACGGCGTCACGCCGCACACGATCACAGTCAGGGCGACCGAGAACGGTGTGCAGAAGTTGTTCGAGGCCCGCGTCCGGATCGACACTCCTGGGGAGGCCGACTACTACCGCCACGGCGGGATTCTTCAGTACGTCGTCCGATCCCTTCTGCAGAAGCAGAATTAGCCTCCCGATCCCGGACTGACTGCCGCTCTTCGGCAGGTCAGAGGGCCTGCCGAAGACGCTCGCCGTAGGCGGCCAGTTCGCCAGGGGCGTACCGCTGGCGCGGCCAGAAGAACCCTCTGAGCCCGTCGCCCTTCGAGCGCGGCACGACGTGAATGTGGAGATGCGGCACGGACTGACTGACGACGTTGTTCATCGCCACGAAGGTGCCGTCGGCGCCGAACTCGGACGTCATCGCCGCCGCCACGCGTTGGGCTGCGGTCAGCAACGGCACCATGGCCTCCGGTGACAGTTCGAGCAAAGTCGTCGCGTGGGGGAGCGGGCACACCAACGTGTGTCCTTTGAACAGCGGCCGATGGTCCAGGAACGCGAGGACGCTGTCGGTGTGCAGCACGACCTCCGCCTGCAGTTCGCCCCGGGCTATCTGGCACACGATGTCGTCCGTCATGGCCCCATCATGGCCGATGCTTCGTGGGTAACCTTTGCGGCGTGGGAAGAGCCGAGCGCGAGAAGGGGCGGCCGTCGGGGAACCGAGGCAAGGGCGGGAAGCCGAGCGATGCGCACGAGGCCCGGTGGTGGCGTCGCCCCGCAGCGCCCAACGACGCGTCCCGCATCGCGTACGGCTACCTTGCTGCGATGCTCGCGGGGCTGATCGGTCCCGCGGCACTGCTGTTGCTGCCCGCGTTGGGGCCCGCGGCGTGCTCATCGGTAGGTGACGGGCTCTGCGAGGTCGGGCTCATGATCTGGCTGGTCACCGGGGGCTTCCTGCTCGCACTCGCGGCCGCCACCTGGTTTTTCGGCATGGGGTGGGTCTTTCTGCTGGCATTCGCGGCGCAACTGATGGGCCTGTTCCGGCTGGCGGATGTCGTCCAGAGCCCGTGGCTTTTGGTGCTGGTTCTGGTCGTGCCCGCGATCTCTGCTGTTGCGTCGGTCCGTTGGACCGAGCCCGTTCACAAAGGCTGGCAGTTCTGGCTCGCGGTCGGAGTCTCTTGCGGGCTGATTGTCGCGTTCGGTGCGTGGTTGTTGAGTTGACCTCTGGACGCCACGTCGCATTTGCCATATAATCGAACACGCATTCGAATCGAGGGGGTGGCATGACAGTCACATTGGAGCGTCCGCGACACCGGCAGGAGCAGCAAAGTGCGATCTACGTACCGGCCGGGTGGCCCGAGCAGGTACGTCCGCCGGGCGCGCCCGATTGGGAACAGTCGGCGATCGCCTTCCTGCTCGACTGCTGTCCGGCCGATTACCGGGCCTACCCGGTACTGCGGCGACACCCGATCGTGTTGGCACGCTTCGCCTCCGCGTTCGTCGAATCGCAACTAAGAGCGAGCAAGGATCATCTCGCCGAGATCCGGGCAGACCTGCGGGGGTATGTGACACCCGAGGTCGTGCAGTCTGCGGCTGACGTGTGTCAGGAGCAGGCCGCCCATCTCGTGCGCGTGCGCCGGGCGGTTGCGCTGGTGGAGGAGTCTCTCCGGGGAAAGGTGTTCATCCGCAAGTTGTGAGCAGGGGGTGATGCGGGATTCCGGCAGTCTGAGCCTAGACTTGCCTGGTGTTTGTGCTTGACAGGATCAACGGCCCCCAGGACTTGCAGAACCTGAGCCGAGACGAACTCGAGGTTCTCGCGTCCGAGATCCGGTCGTTCTTGATCTCAAACGTCTCTCGTACCGGCGGCCATCTCGGCCCGAACCTGGGCGTCGTGGAGTTGACCATCGCACTCCATCGCGTGTTCGACTCCCCGGCGGAGCCCATTCTCTTCGACACGGGTCACCAGAGCTACGTCCACAAGATCCTGACCGGTCGACGCGGTGGGTTTGCGGCCTTACGACAGGCAGGCGGGCTTTCGGGCTATCCCAGCCGTGACGAATCAGAGCACGACTTCGTCGAGAACTCGCACGCGTCCACGTCGTTGTCCTGGGCCGAGGGGCTGGCCAAGGCGCGGCGGCTGCAAGGCAACGAAGATCCCGTCGTTGCCGTCATCGGCGACGGGGCCCTCACCGGCGGTATGGCGTGGGAGGCGCTCAACAACATCGCAGTCCAGGACGACCTGCGGCTGGTGATCGTCGTAAACGACAACGGTCGCTCGTACACGCCCACGGTCGGCGGGATCGCATCGAAGCTTACGAGCCTGCGAACCGACCCCAGATACGAGCAGACGCTGCGTCGCATCAAGCAGGACCTGCCCCGCGCACCCATCTTCGGCAAGCCGGCCTACGAACTTCTGCACGCGATCAAGCGCGGTTTCAAGGACATGGCTGTCCCCCTGGGCCTCTTCGCCGATCTGGGCATCAAGTACGTGGGTCCGGTGGACGGACATGACGTCGAGGCCGTCGAACACGCCCTGGTCGCGGCCAGGCGATTCGGAGGGCCGGTCATCGTCCACTGCATCACGCAGAAGGGACGCGGGTTCAAGGTCGCCGAGGATCACGACGAAGACCATCTGCATGCCATCGGGCAGATCGACGCCGCCACCGGCGAGCCGATCGCGGGCGTCGGCAACCCGACGTGGACGGATGCTTTCTCGGACGAACTCGTCAGGATCGGCGCCGAGCGCGAGGACGTGGTGGTGCTCACCGCCGCCATGCTGCACCCGACGGGGCTAGCCCGGTTCAAAGCCAGTTACCCGTCACGCGCGTTCGATGTCGGGATCGCCGAGCAGCATGCGGTGACGTCGGCGGCGGGGCTCGCTCTGGGCGGGCTGCATCCGGTTGTCGCCGTGTATTCGACCTTCCTCAACCGGGCATTCGATCAGGTGCTGATGGACGTGGCGCTGCACGGCCTGGGCGTGACCTTCGTGCTCGACCGAGCGGGGGTGACCGGGCCCGACGGTCCCAGCCATAACGGCATGTGGGATCTGTCCCTGCTCGGCGTGGTCCCAGGCCTACGGTTGGCGATTCCGCGGGACGCCTCCCGGTTGCGCCAGGCGCTGCGGCAAGCGATCGCTGTGGACGACGCCCCTACAGTCATCCGGTTCCCGAAGGCCGAGGTCGGCGAGGAGTTGCCCGCCGAGGCGCGCACCGGTGACATCGACGTGCTCCTGGCGACGCCAGACCCGTCCGTCCTGGTGATCGGGTACGGGCCGCTGGCGGAGGTCGCGCTCGAAGTTGGTCGGCGCCTGCGGCAGCAAGGCATCGGAGTCACAGTCGCCGACCCCGACTGGGCCCTCCCGGTATCGAGCGAACTGACGGCGCTGGCGGGAGCCCACGAACTGGTCGTCACCCTCGAAGACAGCGGCATAGTCGGAGGCGTCGGCTCGCGCCTCGCGCAGGAACTCGCCGCGTCCGGAATCCTGACGCCGGTGCGCCAGTTCGGGCTCCCACAGCAGTTCCTCGCGCACGGCAAGCGGGGCGACATCCTTGCTGAGGCACGATTGACTGCCCAGCCGGTTGCGCTGGCCGCCACCGAAACCCTGTTGGCGGTGCGTGCGGCACGGGGAGAATCCCAGCCGCTGGAGCGGGCACCGCAGGGCGCAGACCACACCGGCTGACTTCGGCACGGAGCGGTCCGTGACCCGATCAGCCCTCGGGTCCCATCGGGAATCCGGGGACGGCGGGCGGCGGGCGATCTTGAACCGCAGCGGACGCGGCGCCCGGCGGAGGTGTTGGCCCGCCCCATGTGGGTGGACCGAGTGAAGCAGGGGCGCCGGCAGTCGTCCCTTGAGGTGGCAAACCGCCGGGGCCGGCCACGGGGTACGGAGCCATCCCCGGGGGAGGGGGAGCCCAGGAGGGTCGCGTCGAATCGTCCAGCGCGTCCGACGTGGGCACCACCTTGGCCCGCCCGCCCGCGAACGCCGTCGCGAGCGAGGCCACAACGACCGTCACGAACAGGGGCGTGCCGAGATAGTTGTCGCCCAGAGCGCTGAACGGAACCAGATCCCCGAACCCTCCGCTCACCTGCTTCGTGAGACCCACGAAAGTAAGCGCAGTCACGGCGAACAGGGAGTTCGCCCAGAAAAGCATCACCCGGGACGACGTCGGCAGGCCCTTCGACTCGGCACGCGTGAAGTCACCATCCGTGAGGAGACGCCAGATCAGTCCGAGCAGAGTGGCGGCACCGCCCGAGAAGCCGACGATCGCGGTGGTGGGGTCGTCCAGCACCTCGCGCTGAGTGTAGAGAAGGCAGACGGCCAGTGCCGTCAACACCGCGAACCACCTGGTGGTAGTGCCGGTGCGAGTGGCGGCGAGCCAGCCGACGGCCACGAGTGCGGCCCCGGTGGCCAACAGGGCGATCCCGTCAGCCCCTGTCGTGTTCGGTGCGAGGAGCGGCGCGAACCTATTGGCGAAGTTGATGAGCGGGATTGCCGCAAACGCGGCGAACAGCGACGCGGCGAGCATGCGCCCCTGGCGGGCGAACCTGAAGCCGACGCCGAGGGCGATCAGCCCCACGATCGCACGCAGGACGTCGGCGGCGTCGGCGCTTCCGACCGCCAACGACGCCGCCGACACCAACTCGGCGAAGCCGCCGAACCCCAGAGCCCGACTGAACGCGCTGATCAGAGTGAGTGGGATCGAGATGAAGAGTGTGACGGTGAAACCTATGGCCAGGGGATACATGAACTGCGACCATTTGTCGGCGGCTTCGCCCGGTTCTGCGCGCTCGGGGCGCCGGGCGCGACCCGCGACCCAGACGAGCAGGACGAGCAGGATGGCCACCCCGAAAGCGAGGGCCGATGCGTGCAGTTCGAAGGCGTCCACACCCCCGTCGCTGGCCAACAGAAACACCTGCAGCCCGCGCAGACCGAACGCCAGCACGAGGGCGACCGTGAGAACCCAGCGCGCGGCGTAATCCCGCACGACGGAAGCAACGGACTCGCCCGCCGTCACCGCGATCTGCGCGAATGCCCCACCCGAAACGAAGATGGCCGGGATCGCCAGCACCGTGAGCAAGGAGATCGTGCCCACAACCAGCGCCGGCCTGAAGTCGTACCCCAACCCCATCGACAACTGCCCCGACAGAATGAGGGGCAATTGCGTGCCGGTGGTCACGAGCACGCTCACCACGAAGAAGTCGATGGCCCGGAAGCGGCCGCGCCAGCGGATGATCGTGTACACGAGCAGGCCCAGCACAACTGCTGCCCCGATCAGCCTCGGGGGCAGTTCGCCGCCCCCGCCGAGCAGCGAGAACTGCCCGATGGTGAGAGCCGAAACGCTGAGTGCCGCCAACTTCAGCGTCCAGTGCGCCGCCAGCGCCGCGGTCTGGAGCAGACACAAGCACCAGACCACGAGCACCATCAGGAAGGGGACGGCGACGGCGGGGATAGTCTGGCTGTCGCCGATCAGAAGCAGTTCCTGCGAATCGCGGATCTGGCTGGAGAACACGACGGCCAGGGTCGCCAGTACGTACCAGCCAAGGGAAACGAAGGTCAGGATTCGCAGGTTGCGCGGCCAGTGGCGCCAGTCCAAGCGCCCCTGCCGCACGGGTTCCACGAAGACGAGTCGCGGTAGTTCCAGGAGGCCGGTCAGGGCCCCGCGCCGGGGCCTATTGTCGGTCATTCCGGCGCCTCCACGAACAGCATCCAACCGAGGGAATCGAGGGCGAGGAACTTCGAGTGGCCGGGGACGATCCACACATCAGAGGCGTTCGGGTTGACGCTGATGGGCCATTCGCTCACCTGCTTGCCCTCGAGGTCGACCACGAACAGTGCCGAGGTCGTCGCTCCCAGGAGGAGGGTGTTGCCGGGCGCAACCGCGGACGCCTCGAGCGCCTTGGTGACATGCCAGGCCTCACCGCCGGCGGTCGTCACCTTGGTGAATCCGACGTCGGTGGCGACCACCAGACCCCCGGAGACCGAGTAGAGGGCGCGGGCGGACTCGCGCTGATACCGGCGCCACTTCGGGTCGCCGGAGTCGAGTGCGTACCCTTCAAGCCATTCTCCGAGGGTGAGGCTGACCCCGACGACGCCCTCGGACACCGTGGCATTGTCGGCCGCGCCGTTGAGTTGCCGAGTCCACACCAGGTCACCGTCGGCGGCGTCCAGGGCTACCATGCGGCCGGCGTTGTCGATCACGATGGCCATGGACCCGTCCGAGACGGGTGTGACCCTGATCTCCACCGGCATCTTGTGCTGCCACGCCAGCGCGCCCGTTCTGATGGCGCGCGCGCTCACAGTGCCGTCCAGCGAGACGCTGATTAACCGATCGGCGTCCAGGCGGACAAGTTGCGTCTGGACGAGGTCGCTGGTCGGCGCGCGCCACAGGTACTGGCCGTACTGGTCGTAGGCGACAAGTTCGCGGCCGCTGGTGGCCGCGACGGCAACCGTACCGAACTGACCCAGAGCCAAGATCCGGCCCCCCGGGTGTGCCCGCCATGCGGGGTTGAGAGTGCCGCTGTTCACGAACCCGACAAGATCCCCTGACACCGAATCGGCCATCACGAACGTCGAGGTGCTGGCGTGGTTGGGCGCCATCGGTGGCGCCACACTGATCCCGTGGGCAAGCTCCGGTGACCTAGCCCGCCAGCCACCCACGCCGGCCCACGATGGTGCACCGTCCAGCCGCACGTCTGTGCGCGGGTCGGCCGTAGCGGGAAACCCATCGCGAGCCGTCGCGCCCCCGTCGGTCACCAGTCCCTGCCCTGGACACCAGGTGCTTTGAGTCGTTCGCGTCTGTCCACCCAGCACCTCGGTACCGTCGACCTGCAGACACCCGTCTCCCGCGTCGGGGGCAGCGGCGGCTTCGGCCCGGTAGGTGTACTGCACCACGGTGAGGGCACCCTGACGCACGATGCGAGCGTTACCGGAGTCCTGCCACACCGCCCCGGCGGCCAGGTTCTGGGGCAGTACGAGGAGGGGGTCGTCGTACAGGACCGACCTCGGTCCGGCAATCGCGTAGAGGCTCAGCCCCTTGTCGTCAGGGCTCAACAGCAGTTCCTGACCAAACGAGCGCTCGGCGCCTCCGCGATAGGGCCGGATCGTCGTTCGGTACCAGATCTGGGACGTAACGGTTTCGAAGTCGACTGTGAGCGACAGGAACTCGATCGGCCCGCTGGTGAGGAACCTTGCCCCAGCCAACTCCGCCCATTCATAGGTGAGGATGCTGCCGTCGCCGGCGTGCAGGATCTCCACGTGGCCATCGGTCGGAAGGAATGGCGTGACGGCCGTCACGTGCTGCGCCTGGGGTGTCCTACCCGCGTAGAGGACCGCACCGACGATCACCGCCAGCGCGAGGCCGATGAGGACGATCGGTGTGACCCATGACTCTCTCCGCGGTCGTGGGGATGGGCCGACGGGCGGGATCCACGGGCCGGTTCCTGCTGGGGGCGGTGGAAGCGGCGGAGACATCGGAGGAGCTTGACGAATCGGGCCACCCGGCCGAGGCCCCGCATCGGGGCTCTGCCACGGAGGCTCTGGGGGCTGCACGCCTTAATGATAGGAACGGGGAGGGCGGTCGTCACTACAACGTCTGCAACCCGGCGAGGACTACCGGCACGACGAGTTCAACTTGCCAGTGGCGGGCACCGTGGGCCGCGAAGGCGTCACGGAGTGAGTCCTCGTCGGGCTGCGACGGCGGCGACCACAGCACTCGCCGGAGCGCGTCGGGGCTGATCAGATTCTCGACGGGAACCACAAGTTGCTCAGCGAGGGCAACGACGAGGGGACGGACGGCCTGCCAGCGCGCATGCGCGGCAGGATCCCGCGTCTCCCATGCGCGCAGTGGAGGCGGGCCGTCCTGCTCGACCCGCAACGGGGGCAGGTCCGCCCGGGGGACTGCCAGCGCCCGAGCGATGGCCTCCTGCCACGTCGCGAGATGCCGAGCCGCGTTCCGGTGACGCAGTTGCCGAATCGGCGCGAGGTCAGCCGCCGTCAGGGAGGCGGTGGAGTTGCTGACCAACGCGGCGGCGTCGGTGATCGCGACGTCAGGAAGCAACTTGCCCGGTGCCCGGTCGGTGGCGCGCGCGATCTCGTCGCGGGCGGCCCACAACTCCGCCACGACGGCGAGACCGCGCTCGCTGCGCACCTTGTGGATGCCGGATGTGCGCCGCCACGGGTCGGTGCGGGGCGGGATTGGTTGGGTGCTGCCCGCAACCAGGGCGGCGAACTCCTGCTGGGCCCAGTCGAGCTTTCCGGCCGCCACTAGCTGATCCAGCAGCCACGTTCGCAGTGCCGCGAGGAGTTCCACGTCGAGGGCCGCGTAGACGAGCCATTCGGTGGGGATCGGACGCCGGGACCAGTCGGCCGCCGAGTGTTCCTTCAATAGGCGCACCCCGAATGCCTCTTCGATCAGCGTGCCGAGGGCGACGCGAGGCATGCCCAGCAGCCGAGCGGCAAGTTCGGTGTCGAAGAGAGTGCGGGGAACCATGCCCACCTGGACGAGACACGGAAGATCCTGCGACGCAGCGTGCAGGATCCATTGATCGGGGATAGCGGCCGCCAGGACGGAAAGGTCCGCCAGTTCCGTCGGGGGCGCGAGGGCGATCGGGTCGACGAGCCAGGTGCCCGCGCCCTCGCGACGCAACTGGATCAAGTAGGCGCGGCCGGAGTACCGGAAGGACTGGGCCCGTTCCGTGTCGATCCCGACTGGTCCGGTGCCCGCTGACAGCGACTCGATGCACTCATCCAGTCCGGCAGAGTCCCTGACAACCGGGCGCAGTTCATCCGCCGGATGCGACAGAATCGGGAGGTCTGCGACTTGTTCCTCTGTCATTGCCGGCGACCGGCTGCGCGGCGGGCGGGGATCATCACGACGCCCGCCGGAAGGGGCGGGAGTCCGGCCGTGGTGCACAGCAACTCACCCCACGCCAGTAAATGCGGCGTGACGCCGCGCCCGGTCGTGAGCACAGGCGTCCAGGACGCCCGGATCTCGACCTCGGCCCGGCGCGGGTCGGTTTCCATGGAGCCGAAAGACTGGCTCTGGATCGCGGTCACCGTGCCGCCCGCAGCGAGGTACTGGCAGCCTTGACGGTCGAGCGATTCGGTGAGCCACGACCACGCGACCTCGGGCAGCATGGGATCGGCTGCCATCTCCGCGTCGACCTCGGCGTGGGCGTAGGTGACGAACCGGAAATCGCCTTCCCACGTGGGGTTGCCTGCGGGGTCGTGCAGCAGGATCAGGCGTCCGGAACCCAACTCCTCGTCGCCCACGATCACGTCGGCGCTGATCGCCACGGCCTGCGGCGCGATCTTCTGGGGCGCCGGCAATTCGCCGATCACGAGCTCCGGACGCCAGGTGGCCTCCGCCAGTTCGGCGACGGCGCGGCCGAAGGCCTGCTGAGCCAGGGACCTCGTGTGCGCGCTCATGTCAACCACACTAACCAGCGTCGTCGCTGCCGCCGCGCTGGCACGCCGCGGTCATGCCTGTGAGGAGTCCGGTTCGAGCACGAGGCAGACGGAGTTGATGCAGTACCGCAAGTCGGTCGGCGTGTCGTAGCCTTCTCCGGCGAACACGTGCCCAAGGTGCGAGTCGCAGGCCGAACACCGCACCTCCACCCGCTTCATGCCGAGAGTGTTGTCTTCGATGTGCTTGACCCTGTCCTCGGCCAACGGGCTGAAGAACGACGGCCACCCGCAATGGGAATCGAACTTGGTCGTGCTCCGGAACAGTTCCGCGCCGCATGCTCTGCAGCGGTAGACCCCCGGGGCCTTGGATGTCGTGTACTCGCCCGTCCACGGACGTTCGGTGCCCGCCTCCCGCAACACGTGATACTCGAGGTCGGACAACTGGGCGCGCCACTCGTCCGGGGTCTTGATCACTTTGAGTTCGCTCATGGGGTTCCTTCCTCTCACTGCCCATAACAACACCGGAGGCGACCTGCCTATGCCCGGGCACGATGGGGTCCCATCGAGTGCTGAACCAGACGGCTGGGGCTGTGGCGATCGTCGTGAAGCCGCGAGCAGTGGCGGGTTGGGACGGGTCAATGTGTGAGCAGTTCATTTGAGCGGTGTGGGCTTCCGCTGGACCACCAAATCGGGGGTCAGTGAAAGCCCACACCGCTGAAATGAACAGGGACACGCGGTCTGGAGCCCCATCTACGGTGTGAAATGCCCGGCGTGCACTGCCAGGCGGGCGGATCAGCCGATTCGTCTCGCCAGCCGGCCGGTGGGGAAGGGAAGACTCAGGCGCCGACAGTGTGCAGGCGCTCGTCGTCGGCGGTTTCGCCCTCGAACTCGAGAAGTTCCATCGCGGCAAAGGCGTACCGGGCGAGGACGAGGTCGAGCACCTCCTGGTGCGCGCCGAGGGGATCGCTGACCGCCACCGCGCCGAAGCGGTAAGCGAGTTCAGCCTGCCGGTGGAAGGCGTCTTCGGAGGTGAGGAAGAACGAGCCGACCGCGATGTGGCGACGCCCCTGCGAGCGCAGGCCCTGAATCGCCTGTGCCGTGCTCGGCCCGGAGCCGTCGGCCACCGCCGTCAGGCAGGGCAGGTGATGATGGGTGGACCACTGCCGGGCGCGGCGGGCGAGGAGGGCGTTGCCGCGGATGTCGCCACTCGCTTCGCTCGACAGGACGAGGCCGTCCAGTTCCAGGGCGCGAACCAGCCGGAGGGCGTCACGCAGGCGCTCGTCCAGGATGCTGAGCAAAGCCGCCTCGGGGCCGATCGGGCGAGAGACGACGAACTTCGTGCGGGGGAACCCGGCCCGGACTCGCTGCAGCATGCTCAGCATGTCGGGGCACACCTCGATGGCGTGGGTGAGTTGCAGCGGCACAAACACGATCTCGGAGTGATCCTGCTTCACGAGCTTGCTCACGACCTGCAGCCCGCTGGGGGAGCAGTGATCGAGGAACGCTGCGCTGATGCTGAAGTCGGGGCGCAATTGCTGTAGTTGCAGTCGCATTTCGTGCGCGACCTGTGCAACCTCGGGGTCGGAACTTCCTCCGGACACCATAACTAGCGCTGGAGCTGTCATTCGCCTACCTCCCTGACGCGGACGAACCCGGCTCCATTGCCGATGTTTTAGTGTTTCTCTCAGGATGCGGACAAAGCAAATCTGTCTCGCAGTGCGAGATCAGGCGGCCGAATGCTGAGAAAGCCCTGGTGGGACCGGGATGTTCGCGCGCTGGCGGCAATGATTATCCCCAGGTTGCCTGGACGTCGGCGAACCACCACCGTAGCCCGCGTGTTCGGTTTGCTCTGTCTTTGGCGCATCGGTTATGGTTACCAACGCATCAGATCGAGATCGTTGCATTGCGGACGTGGCTCAGTTGGTAGAGCATCACCTTGCCAAGGTGAGGGTCGCGGGTTCGAATCCCGTCGTCCGCTCGGAGAAGCTCTCGCTCATCCACAGGCGGAGGTCTTCGCGTGGTGGAGTGGCCGAGAGGCGAGGCAACGGACTGCAAATCCGTGTACACGGGTTCAAATCCCGTCTCCACCTCGGGCGGTTGGCGCAGTGGTAGCGCGCTTCCTTGACACGGAAGAGGTCACTGGTTCAAACCCAGTATCGCCCACCATCTCGTTAGACCCCTGACCTGCCATCGACAGCCGGTTGGGGGGCTTTTCGTTCCAGCGCGTGCTATCCACGTGCTATCAGCTCATCTTCGAGTGGCCGGGTGGGCGGTGGCCGTACACGCTACCAACGCGGCGTGACCCTCGGGTGACCGCGGGACTCACCCGAGGACCTCCAGACCTCAGCCGTCGCGGCGGAGGGAGGCATGGACACGGGAGATCTTCTGGTACAGCCGCAGGCCGTGACCGATCCGGATGAAGCCGTACCGCTCGTAGAAGGCCACCGCACCCTCGTTGACAGCATCCACCACGACGAGCCGTCCACCGACGGTTTGCGCGGCGGCAGCGATAGTGATCAACGCGTCCAGCAGCAGCTCACCGCCGAGACCTTGACCTTGCAGGGTTCGGTCCACGGCGAGTCGGGCCACTAGGTAGCCAGGCACGATCCGCAGGCCACCGGCCGCTGACTTCGGCACGTCCTCCCGGTACGTGTCGTGGGGACTGATCGCGTAGTACCCCAGAACCCTGCGATCACCACGACGGGTCAGGACGCGGGTGCGGCCGCTGCCCTGCTGCTGGGCGCGCAGCGCGTTGCGCCGCAACCAGGTGTTCATCTCCTCCTCGCCGCTGTCGAAGCCGTCGAGCTCGTGCTCGGCGATCAACAGTTCGGTGACGAACTCAGGCGTCTCCGGGGTCACCGGTGGGTGATCCGGCGGGGCCGGTTGATCAGGGCGACAAGCTCGGGCACCGGCGTCGGGTCGTCAAGTGCGGTGATCATCTCCTCGAACTGAGCAGCGGGCATGATCGTGCGGTCCGCCCGCGCCACCACTGTCTCCGCCTTCTCCAGGGCGGCCTCGACGACGAAGGACGAGACCGATGCGTTCAGCAACGTCGCCGCACGTGAGATCACGCGCGCATCGTCCTCGGTCACCCGAGCCTCGATGCGTTGGCTCTTCCTCTTCGCCGTCGAGTGATCGGCCGTCACGGTCATGATGCACCACCTCCTCGACCCAATTGTACGACAGATGTACGGAACGGGGCAGAGCTGCTGCCGCCGGCGATCGGCGGCGGATTCTGGCGAGGGGGAGCCGGCAGGCAGCCCCCCAACCCACGCAATCTCGCTTCAGTGACACCTGGGACATTGTGCGGTGCGGTAGCCCGGCGTGGGTAGGCTGCGGACGACCAGCGGCGGCCCGCTAAGGTGCGCTGATCGGAAGTCGACAGCGCACAGGTTTTCGATCCCGTTTGTAAGACCCCTTGGAGGTGTGTCGGCATGGCGGCAAATCGCGCCACGGCGCGCCTGCTCCGGTTGGTTCCGGGTGCGGTGGTGGCCGTCGCGATTGTGGTGCTGCTCACGTTCGCGGGGGTCGGCCCCGGCGACCTCACTCGGTACGCGTTGACCACGACTTTGACGGTGCTGGCCCCCGGGATGATGGTGTACCGGGCAGCACGCGGACGCGCGGCCTCCTTGGTTGAGGACCTCGCGCTCGGGTTCTGCACCGGCATCGCGCTGCAACTGGCGGCCTGGTTCGGCTTCACGGCACTGGGGGTCCAGCGGTTCCTCGGCCTGTGGCCGGTGCTGGTGATCGTGCCGCTGGCTGTCTGGAAGCGCTTCCGCGCCGCCTGGACCCTGGAGCCGTACCCGAAGGCCTTGCACCCCGTGACTTCGTGGGCTCTGGCCTCGGCCACTGTGATGGCCGTCGCCGGTTTCGTCCGGACGTCCGCCTCGTCGACACTGCCCCCATCCGCGTGGTACCCGGACACCTACTGGCATCTGGGGGCCGTTGCCGAACTCATGCGGACCCCGTTCCCCAAGGTTCCGCAGGTGGCCGAGTTGGACTTTCACTACCACTGGTTCGTGAATGCGCACATGGCGGCCATGAGCTTCTCCTCCGGGGTCGATCCGGTGCTCGTGGTGGCCCGGTTGTGGGCGGTACCTCTTGTTCTGGCGCTCTTCGGCGTCTTGGTCGCACTGGCTGTGGCCCTAACCGGAAAGGCCTGGCCGGGGGCGCTGGCCGCCGCCATGACGGCGGCCAGCGCCGAGATCCTGCCTGGCTCGTGGTACCGGTTGCCGGGCTCCGACCTGCTGGCCTACGCGAGCCCGTCCCAGATCTTCGGGCTGCCGCTCACGCTATTCGCGATCCTCGCAGTCGTACCGCTGCTGCGCGACCAGCGGCTGCGGCCCGGAGGCTGGTTGATCGCGCTGCTCGCCGTGGCGGCGTTGGGTGGTGCGAAGTCGTCTGCGTTGCCCGTGCTGATCTGCGGAGCGCTGCTGACGCTCGTCGTGACGGCGGTGAGAAGTCGCAGGTGGCGGGGCCCCGCTTTGGCGACCGCACTGTTCGCGACGGGCTTCGTCGCCGTGACGCTCCCACTTTCCGGGGCGAGCAGCGCCGGTGCCGGGATCCAGATCCTTGCCACCTTCGGGCGGACGCGCCCGTGGGTTCTCGAGATGGGAAACCCGGATATCTCCGGCTATCGGGACTGGATCATGCCGGAACTCTTCCACCCCGGTGGGGTCGGCTTCGCACTCGTTCTGCTGCTGGCCTACTTCGTGGCGTACGCCTGGCTGGGGTTGGCGGTGTCCCTCTTGCGCAGGTGGAAGCCGGTTGCCTGGTTTCTGTTCGGAGTCGGCCTAGCCGGCTTCTGCGCGATGATTCTGCTGAACCACGACGGCGTCTCGCAGGTCTACTTCATGCGGGGCGCGATCATCGCCTGGTACCTGCTGGCGGCACTGTCGCTGGTCACCCCCTGCGACGAGGCCATTCGCAAGCACGGGCGGTTGCAGACCGCAGGGGTCGTGCTCATGGGCTCGGGAGTCGGAACCGTCATCGTCTTTCTGGCGCAACTAGCCGGGGGAGTCCCCGTTCAGGGTCAGGTCACCGGATCCATGGCGCTGTCGTTTCTCGTCGTCGCTGCGGGTGCGGCCGTGCTGATAGCCGGTAGCTTCGTCGGGCTCCGCGGTGAGTGGAGCGCACTGCGAGCCCCCTTGATCGGTGGCGCTGCGATCGGGGCAGCCGCGTTCCCGGGGCTGCTGCCGGGCGGGCTGGAGGCAGTCGTGGGCTGGCCGACGCCGGCGGCAGGGCTGCTCGAACTCGTCCCGATACTGCTCGGGGCATCGCTGGTTCTGCTCCTCGCACATCGATCTCCGCGAGCCACCCTGATCGGGATCTGCATCGGCCTCATCGCTCCCGGCATGCTTGTGGCGGGCGCGGCTGCCACGGGGTTTCGAGCCGAGAGCGATCGAGCGGTGCGCGAAGCCGTCGCCCCTCTCACCGAAGCCGAGTTGAGGGGCACGCGGTGGCTGGCCCGGTACGCGGACCCCTTCGCAGTGGTTGCCACTAACGTTCACTGCCTCGCCAGAGTGACCAGCGTCGGTTGCGACGCTCGCGCGTTTTGGGTGTCGGGGCTGGGACAGCGCCGTGTGTTGGTGGAGGGGTGGGGGTACACCGAGCCAGCCCACGCCGCCCACGGCATCGACGGGCAGTCGTCGCGCAGGGCCCCGTTCCACGATCCCGACCTGTACGCCCTCAACCGGAGGGCCTTCACCGCTCCGAACAGGGATGTGCTGACCAAGCTGAAGGAGCGTGGCGTCCGCTACCTGTTCGCGAACGAGGGTGCGGGCCTGGTCAGGGCACCCGATCTGCAGCGGCTGGCCAAGGAACGCTTCGCCGAGGATGGCATCTACATCTTCGAACTGCGCTGAGCGACTCCTACCCGAGGACGCGTTGCAGCACCTTGGCGGCCTCGGCCCCGGGCGTCCACGTGTAGGTCTTGGAGTCGGTCGTGAAACTGTAGGTGTCGCTTGTGAACGACTTGCCGATGAACAGCAGATCGCCCTCACCGTCAGCGAGCACCAGCAGCGTTCCGTCGCTGTGGGTGGCCGTTTCGTCCGCCCGGAAGTTCTGACTCAGGTCGGCCTTCAGTGTCGCGAAGTCGGACGCCGCCAGCGTCGTCTCGGCGTACTTCTGGGGGTATCCCTCGCCTTTGCAGACGCGTCCCGATTGCAGGGTGCTCAGCTCGGGGGAGAGGAAGGACGACGCTCCGTACGTCTCGTCGGGGCACCACGACCCCGGGCGTGCCGGCGTCGACGTGGTCTGCCCGCGCTGCTGGAGCCACAGCGTCCGCAGGAGTTCGGTGAGTTCGGTGCCGCCGGTGCGGATCTGCGCGCCGGTGGTGATCGTCCGGCAGCCGAACAGTTCGACGGTGACGACCACCGAGCGGCCGCCGGGGTACTTGAACACCAGGTTGTAGGCGGGGCCCAGTTCTTCGGTGCACGGCGACTGCGAATCGAACTTGGGGCGGGAGTCGATCCACTTCGCGAGGTCGTCCAAGTTGGCGGTCAGCCCGCGGACCGGGGCCCGGAAGGCGAGACCGTGCGCGTAGGCGCCGCACATCGTCGCCTCGCTTGCGCCGCGGGGGATGCCGGCGACCAAGCCGCCGGGCTTGAGGGACTCACAGGCTCCGGCCGGGGTCGGCGCGGGGTCTGGGCTCGGCTCCGTCTGACCCGGGCCAGCGCTGTCCGTCCCGAGGACGCGTTGCAGCACCTTGGCGGCGTCGGCTCCCGGCGTCCAGGTGTAGGCACCGGAGCCGGTCGTGAAGCCGTAGGTGCCCGTGGTGAGCGACTTGCCGATGAAGAGCAGATCCCCATGACCGTCGGCGAGCACCAGCAGCTTGTCGAAGCCGTGGTCGGACATCTCGTCTGGGCGGACGTTCCGGTCGAGGTCGGCCTTCAGCGTGGCGAAGTCGGACGCCGCCAGCCTCGTCTCGGCGTACTTCTGGGGGTAGCCCCCGCCCTTGCAGACGCGTCCCGACGTCAAGTTGCTCAGTTCGGGGGAGAGGAAGGACGACGATCCGTACGTCTCGTCGGGACACCACGAACCGGGGCGCTCGACGGCGGGGGCGGTGTGCTTGCGCTGTTCGAGCCACCGCGATCGCAGCAGTTCGGTTAGTTCGCGGCCACCGGTGTGAACCTGCGCGCCGGCGTTGATGACCGCGCAGCCGTACAGTTCCACGGTCACGACCACCGAGCGGCCGTCCGGGTACTTGAACACCATGTTGTAGGCCGGGCCGAGGTCCGACTGGCACGGCGACTGGGGATCGAACCGGGGGCGTGAGTCGATCCACTTCGCGATTTCGTCCACGTTGGCTGTCAGGCCGCGGACCGGGGCTCGGAACGCAATACCGTTCGCGTAGGCGCCGCACATGGTCGCCTCGCTTGCGCCCAGCGGGACGTCGCCGGCCACAGTGCCTCCGGGCTTGAGAGACTCGCAGGCGCCGGTCGGGGTCGGTGCGGGATCCGGGCTCTGCTCCGTCGGACCGGGTCGGCCGTTCTCCGTTGCAGCCGGCGTGGATTCGGTTGTCGGGGTCGCCGCGACGATCGGACCGCTCCACAGTGACGAGGTGGCCAGCGCCACGGAGATGACGGCCGCGACGGAGATCGTCACGAAGCCGGCTCGCCACGCCGCTCCCGCACGGCCAGCGCGGCGGCGCGCCTTGTCAGCCCAACCGTCCGTGCTGGGTTCTGGCGGCGTGTTCTCGAACATGCGCTTCGGATCGTCGTTCATCCTTCATCCTCTGTTCGGTCGGCGAACTCCGGGGAGGAGCGCAGCGCCGCCAGCCCCCGCGAGGTCTGGCTCTTGACGGTGCCCACCGAGATGCCGAGCAGTTCGGCCGTCTGGCGTTCGGTGAGATCGTCGAAATAGCGCAGGACGACGCACGCGCGCTGCCCGCGGGGGAGGCGGGCGAGCGCGCGCAGGGTGTCCAGGCGGGCGGCGCTGTCGGGGTCTGCTGCCGCGGACGCCGGTGGCTCGGCCGTCGAGATCTCGGCCCGCCATTTGCGGCGCCACCACGACGCGTACGTCCGGTACATCGCGGTCCGGACGTACGCCTCGAACGACCCGGTGGCGCTCACCCGGTCGTAGTGCCGCAGGCATTTCGCCAGGGCGGTCTGGACCAGATCCTCCGCGAGGTGCCGGTCGCCGACCAACCACCACGCGCTGCGCCACAACGCGGGCCCGGTCTCCCGGACGAACTCGTCAAAACCCGCGGTGTCCACAGGAGACATTGTGGTGAGCGCAGCCATCGGTGTCCCTCCTCACCCACAAGAACCCGGTGGGCGGGCCAAAAGGTTGTCGGACGCCGCGATATGACTTTGGCGGACAGGTTGAGCTAATGTTTGTCGTCGCAAGGGCGATTGGCGCAGCGGTAGCGCGCTTCGTTCACACCGAAGAGGTCACTGGTTCGATCCCAGTATCGCCCACCAATGCAATCCCGTTCTGACTAGGTGAAACATCACTAGCCGGGGCGGGTTTTCTAGTTGCATTTACTCAGCGTTGACTCCCGCCCCTGAACAAGGGAGTAGGGATGACAACACCGACCTCAGGAACCGCCGGGCGACTCATTGGCCTCCGTGGTGCGAGTCGAACGAGCGGATTCCGTGCCCACCGCACACCTACGCGGGCCTGTTTGATGCGGGTTTAGATGATGTGGCGGCTCGGATGGAGGCGCTGATTGGACTAGGCGCCGCCTACTAGCAGACACATCACGTCGGTCAAGGTGAGTTGATCGCCGTAGTCTTCCCAGAGGTCGGGGGTTCGCTCCAGCACGAAATCCAAGTGTTCCGGGTCCATGGAACGGAAGTTGTGACGGTCGGCGTCAGTTCGGAGAAGTCTGGCCAGTATTTCGTCGCGTCCAAGCTTCTGCGGCGTCGTAGTCATCGAACCTTCTCACCTTCAGCCCGGAACGCGCTCGCCCAAGTTTACGGCGGCGGCATCCTCTGATGGGGGGAGTAAGGAGTCGTGATCTTGCACGGCGGTGCAGAGTTCTTGCTCCTTGTCACTTCGAGGAGGTGCTTTGAGTGAGTGTGATCCACCATGCCCTCGCGCCGGGCGACTCCTCCATTTATGAACTCCTTGATTTGACCCGTCGCGCCTTTCCAGACCGGGAGCCCGCCGAGACTGATTCCGGACTTTCCTAGGGCGGGGATTGATTGTCGGGGCGATGGCGAAAAGGGGACATTCCGAACATGCGTCCACCAATCCGAACTCGACTTTCGCTGCAGCCTCGCCAAGGCCTCTGCGTCCACCAAACCAGGCAAGGGGACGTCGGACGCCCTTGTTCGGAGATTTTGCCCTGATAAACTGTTGATAATAGCTCACGAGAGGAGTAGACATGACCGAGCACATCCCGGGCGTGAATCCAAGCTATGGCGGCAGGAAGCAGCCCGTGCCGAAGGACGATCCCGAGGTCAACCCGAACTACGGGGGCGAGAACGAACCTCATCCCCACAACGATCCCGAGATCAACCCGAACTACGGCGGGGAGGACATCCCGCGCCCGCCGCTGCGCAGCGAGCGTTAGGCCGACCGAGGTCTCACCGCGCGACTGGGCTCACCGCAGTCGTCGCACAGTAGAATCCACTCTGACCAGGAGAAACGCCATGGTCAGGGTGGATTCTTGCTTGGTGTTCCCCCCGGTGAGCGGACTCCGGGCGCGCTGTCGCCAGTCTCCTGGATGCAACGTGCAGCGATCGCCTGACACCGACAAACAAGGCCTTAGTTGAACGGCGCGGGATCGCAGTTGTCGTTGGTGGCGTCACAGCCGACCTGCAACCACTCCCAGAAGGTCTTCGGTTGACCGCTGATCGCATACAGCACGCGCGGCGTCATTGCCGCTTGCTTGGTAGTTGTCGTCAATTGCGCCAGTAGTTGCGCGCTCCCGCACGACGTGCTCGCGTTGGGAATGACCGAGCGGATGTCGGTGAGGTTCACGTAACTTGTGTTCCCCACCACCTTTGCACCGATCAGTGCGCCGGCGGTCGCGGCTGAGAACCAAGATCTGTAGCCCTTGGCCGCCTCAGCAGCGGTGGGACCAGCCAGCAACTGGTTCAGCGTCGAGGTCAGCACGACGTCCGACGCCGGGACCGTCCGGTGCACGGCGTAGACGCGGGCACAGTCGGTGCTGCCCGGGTCCAGCAGCGCGTTGCTGAAGTAGACAGCGACGATCATCGTGGCAGGCGTTGAAGCCGGAGTGGTCGACGTCGCGGTCGTTGACGTCGAGGTTGCCGACGACGGACTAGTGGATGTCGAGGTGGCCGACGGCGGGCCGGATGTTGCGGAGGTGGCTGTCGTCGCCGACGGTGACGGGCTCGTGGAGGGCGCGGGAGCGCAGGCTGTGAGGGACAAGATCCCGGCCAGCACCAAGGCACTCAGCAGACGATTCATTCCGGCCCCCTCGCTCAGTCGAGACCAGTGTCGCCCGGTGCAGCACCCCCGGCAAGAGAGCACCGTCACTTCCTTCAGCAGGGACGGGCAGCGTTGGGCCGTCATGAGTGTGGCGGCGGACCAGAAATCCGCCCTGAGGGTCGCCTGTACAAGTACGGATGTCCTAGGGTGTGATGCACAGGGTCGCCCACCAGGGCGTCGAGGCAGTTGGCCTCGATCTACGACGGGAGTAGTCAATGAAGAAACTCATCAACAATCCGGAGGATGTGCTCTCCGAGTTCATGCGCGGCTTCAGCATCGCGTACAAGGACATCGTCGTTTACCACACCGATCCGGTTCACTTCTCACGCGCCGGTGGGGCGGTCAAGGGCAAGGTCGGCGTCGTCTCCGGCGGCGGTTCCGGGCATGAGCCGCTGGGTGGCGGCTACGTTGGTCGGGGCATGCTCGACGCTGCCGCACCGGGAGCGTTCTTCAGCTCTCCGACGCCCGACCAGATCCTCGCCGCGACGCAGTCCGCCGACGGCGGCGCGGGCGTGCTGCACATCGTCCTCAACTACACGGGCGACATCCTGAACTTCGAGATGGCCGCAGAGCTGGCCGAAGCTGAGGGCATCGAGGTCGCGACTGTCATCATGGACGACGACGTCGCCGTCGAGAATTCCACCTGGACCGCCGGTCGCCGTGGCGTCGCCGGTGCCATCACCGCCATGAAGATGACGGGCGCTGCGACCGACCTCGGCTACGACCTGGCCGCGACCGCTGCCGTGTCCAAGAAGATCAACGACTCCATGGGCACCATGGGTCTCGCGCTCACCGCGTGCACCGTCCCGACCGCGGGCAAGCCGTCCTTCGACCTCGGCCCTGACGAGATCGAACTCGGCATCGGCGTCCACGGCGAGCCTGGTGTGAAGCGCGTCCCGATGATGAAGGCCGACGAGATCACCGACGTCCTGGTCGACACGGTCGTCAAGGACATGAAGATCGAGTCCGGCGAGAACGTGCTCCTGTACGTCAACGGCCTCGGCGCCACGCCGCTGTCCGAGCAGTACATCCTCTACAACCACGCGTGGGACAAGCTTGACGCCATGGGCGTCAACGTCACCCGTAGCCAGATCGGCAACTACTTCACCTCGCTCGAGATGGCCGGCGCCTCGATCACGATCATGCGCCTGGACGACGAGCTCACCAAGTTGTTCGACGCACCTGTCCACACCGCAGGGTGGCGGGCCGGGGCCTGATAGAAACCCCTCAGAGAGAGAGCAAATGGCAGACACACTCGGGGCCGCATGGGCCCTTGACTGGATCAACAAGTCGGCTGAGGTCGTCCAGGTCAAGCGTGAAGAACTGACGGACCTCGACCGCGCCATCGGCGACGGCGATCATGGCGCCAACCTGGACCGCGGGTTCCAGGCCGTGCTCGCCAAGCTGCAGGGAACAACCCCTGCGACTGTGGCCGAGGTGCTGAAGCTCGTCGCGACCACCCTCATCTCGACCGTCGGTGGGGCGTCCGGCGCCTTGTACGGCACCGCGTTCCTGCGGGCGTCGAAGCTGGGAGAGGCCGACCTCGACAGCGCCGCAGTCGTCGCACTGCTGCAAGCTGCGTTGGACGGCATCGTTCAACGTGGCAAGGCCACCACGGGCGAGAAGACGATGGTGGACGCCTGGACTCCCGGCCTCGCGGCTGGGAACGAGGCCGTCGCGGCCGGCAAGTCGCCGGCAGATGTGCTCGACGCGATGGCCACGGCCGCCCAGGCGGGCGCCGTCGCCACCGAACCGCTGGTAGCCACGAAGGGTCGCGCAAGCTACCTGGGCGAGCGGTCAGCCGGGCATCGTGATCCGGGTGCGCAGTCGACGGCGTACCTGCTGCGGGCAGCCGCAGAAGCAGCCGCTGCTGCGTGATTCGAACGTGGACGGGGCCGGTGGGACACTCCACCGGCCCCGTCCACGTGTTGCAGCCCGAAACCTGAGCTAGGTCACATCGTCCGTGTCGAGGGCCTGCGGTGTTGAGCTACCGGGGAGGCGCCCTCGTCCCTGCCCGGCCCAGTCACGCATGACGCTCTGGCCGGCGATCTGGACCGCGCCGCCGCCGATCGCCACCGCGATCCCCGCCCACATCCACCCCGCCGCGATGAACACCGCGCCGGTTGCCAGATCGAGCAGAACGATGATGGCGAGCCGAGGGCCGAACCGCAGCCGCCGCGGCGCGCGAGGTGCGACGAAGGTTCCCCACAGTGCGACCACGGCGATGGTGGCGCCCGCTCCGCCGACAACGGCCCACAGCGGTCCACCTCCGCCGCGCATGACGATCGTGAAGACGGCGAGCCCAAGACCGAACCAGAGCACCAACTCGGCCACGAACACCAGTGCGGCCAGGGGCAGGTTCGGCGGTGGCTTCGACGATCCCCCCGAATGCCTCATGCCCCACCCTGACACGCACCTGGGCCGGTGGCCAGCCTTCGATGGGCGAAACCGGTTCGTCCGTCACGGCCCGGTGCGGCAGAATGACTAGTCGTCCACGCCTTTGAAAGGAACACCGGTGTCAGCCTCGATAACCGTCGTCCATGCCAACTCCGAGCAGGTGCGCGAGATCGAGACGACCACCACCGGCCTCGACCTGTTCGGAGACGACCAGACGATCGTCGCGATGCGCGTGAACGGCGAGATCCGTGACCTCGCCCGTGAACTCGCTCCCGGCGACCGCGTCGAACCCGTTTCCGTCGACTCGGACGAGGGTCTCGCGATCATTCGGCACTCGTCCGCGCACGTCGCCGCACAGGCCGTGCAGGCGCTGATCCCGGAGGCGAAACTCGGGATCGGCCCGCCCATCACCGACGGCTTCTACTACGACTTCCAGGTTCCCGAGCCGTTCACGCCGGAAGCGCTGAAGCAACTCGAGAAGAAGATGCAGCAGATCGTGAAGGAGCGCCAGCGCTTCGTCCGCCGCACCGTCACCGACGAAGAGGCCGCGGGCGAGTTGGCCGCAGAGCCGTTCAAGCTCGAACTCATCGGCCTGAAGTCACAGGCGACCGACACCGACGGTGCATCCGTCGAGGTCGGGGCCGGCGAACTCACGATCTATGACAACGTGCGCCGCACCGGCGACGTCGCGTGGAAGGACCTGTGCCGCGGGCCTCACGTGCCCCATACCGGCTACCTGAAAGCGTTCGCGCTCACGCGTTCGTCCGCGGCCTATTGGCGCGGCAACCAGGACAACGCCAGCCTGCAGCGCCTCTACGGGACGGCCTGGCCCACCAAGGACGACCTCGTCGCCTACCAGAACCGGCTCGCTGAGGCCGCCAAGCGCGACCACCGCAAAGTCGGCGCCGAACTCGACCTGTTCAGCTTCCCGGACGAGATCGGCTCGGGGCTGCCCGTCTTCCACCCCAAGGGCGGCACGCTGAGACGGGTCATGGAGGACTACTCGCGGGCAAAGCACGTAGCCAACGGCTACTCGTTCGTGAACACCCCGCACATCACCAAGTCCGAACTGTTCCAGACGTCGGGCCACCTCGATTGGTACGCGGACGGCATGTTCCCGCCCATGCATGTCGACGCCGAGTACGGCGAGGACGGCAGCCTGCGGAAGCCGGGCCAGGACTACTACCTCAAGCCGATGAACTGCCCGTTCCACTGCCTGATCTTCCGCTCGCGTGGCCGCAGCTACCGCGAACTGCCGCTGCGGATGTTCGAGTTCGGCACGGTCTACCGGTACGAGAAGTCGGGAGTGGTGCACGGGCTCACCCGGGTGCGCGGACTCACCCAGGACGACGCCCACATCTACGCTCGCCGCGACCAGTTGAAGGAAGAACTCACCAACCTTTTGACCTTCGTCCTCGAACTGCTCGCCGACTACGGCCTGGACGACTTCTACCTCGAGTTGTCGTCCAAGAACCCCGACAAGTTCGTGGGTTCCGACGACGTGTGGGAGGAGGCGACCGAGACGCTGCGACAGGTCGGAATCGACTCCGGGCTGCAACTGGTGGACGACCCGGGCGGCGCGGCGTTTTACGGCCCCAAGATCTCGGTTCAGGCCAAGGACGCGCTGGGCCGTACCTGGCAGATGTCCACGATCCAACTCGACTTCAACCTCCCCGAGCGGTTCGAACTCGAGTACACCGCCCCCGACGGTTCGCGGCAGCGTCCCGTCATGATCCACCGGGCGCTGTTCGGGTCGGTCGAACGGTTCATCGGGGTGCTCACCGAGCACTACGGCGGCGCGTTCCCTGCGTGGCTCGCACCGGTGCAGGTGATCGGGATCCCCGTCGCGGACGAGTTCGGCGACTACGTCCAGGACGTGGCCGACAGGCTGGCAGCGGAAGGAATCCGCGTCGAGGTGGATCACTCGGACGACCGCTTCGGCAAGAAGATCCGCAACGCCCAGCAGTCTAAAGTGCCGTACATGCTGATCGCCGGCGGCGACGACGCGGCTGCCGGCGCGGTGTCTTTCAGGTACCGCGACGGGTCGCAGAAGAACGGCGTTCCGATCGCCGATGCGGTGGCCGAAATCGTCACGGCGGTGCGGGAACGCGCCTAGGCTTCGGCTCATGAGCGAAGACCCGATGGTCGAGTTCGGCACCGACTTGGCCGGTGTGCCGGACGCCTTCGGGCGCCTGTGGGTGCCGCACCGCATGGCCTACATCGGCGAGAACAAGACGGTCGACAAGACCGGCCCGCGGTGTCCCTTCTGCCGCGCCCCCGACCGCTCCGACGACGACGGCCTCATCGTCCACCGCGGCGTGGCCGCGTACGTCGTCATGAACCTGTACCCGTACTCGCCGGGCCATCTGCTCGTGTGCCCGTACCGACACGTGCCCGACTACTGCGACCTCACGGTCGCCGAAGTGGCCGAACTCGGAGCCCTGACCCAGCGGGCGATGCAGGTGCTGCGGACGGTGTCCAGGCCTGCAGGGTTCAATCTCGGCATCAATCAGGGCGCGGTCGCGGGAGCGGGGATCGCCGCGCACCTGCACCAGCACATCGTCCCGCGGTGGAACGGCGACATGAACTTCCTGCCGGTCATCGCCCAGACGCGCGCGCTACCGCAGTTGCTCGAGGACGGGCGCCGGGCTCTGCAGGAGGCCTGGAGCCTGTGACGGAACCGCACGCGGGCGCCCGGCTGGCGGCGTCCCGGCGCGATGCCCTGAATCGGGCTCTGTACCGCATCGGTTGGCGCTTCGGGAGATACGTGCCCCCTGGTGTGATCAGGGCTGCTGCAAGGTCTGGGGGGCGGCTCGCGGCGCGTCGTCCGGGACGGCACATCCGCCAGTGGCAGACCAACATCGCCATCGCGACGGGGGTTGCCCCCGGCCGTGATCTGACGGCCGCCGGCATGGCCTCCTTCCTGCGCACCTATGGCGAGGTGTTGTCGCTGCCGGGGTGGACCCACGAGCGACTGGTCGCGGCCGTCACGACGGACGCGGCGGGGGAGGAGCGGATGCGGACGGCGATGGAGTCGGGGCAGGGGGTCGTCCTGGCCCTGCCGCACCAGGGAAACTGGGACCTGGCCGGGGCGTGGGCCTGCAGCACCGGAATCCCAGTCTCCACTGTCGCCGAGCAACTGGGGGAGCCGGAGTTCGAGGCGTTTCTCCGGTTCCGGGTCTCCCTCGGCATGACCGTGTACTCGCACCGGCAGCGCGGGGTTGTCAGCGACCTGGTGCGGGACGTGGGTGCGGGCAAGATGGTGTGCCTCATTGCCGACCGGGACCTCGACCGGACGGGCGTCCCGGTCTCGTGGCCCTCGCCGCGGGGGCCCGTGCCCGTGTCGCTTCCCGCCGGTCCGGCGCTGGTCGCGCGCCAGTCGGGTGCGCTGTTCATGGCTGCCGCATGTCACTACACCGACCACGGAATGCACATCGGCTTCTCGGAACCCATCGCGCATCGCCCCGGCCGGGACGGGCTGACAGCGATGGTCGCCGACGTCGCCGACTATTTCGCCGCCGCTGTCGTCGCCCACCCCGAGGACTGGCACCTGCTGCAGCCCTTCTTCCCGCGATGAGGATCGGTCTCGTCTGCCCGTACTCGTTCACCGTGCCCGGGGGCGTCCAGAACCAGGTGCTCGGGCTCGCGGCGGCACTTACCACGGCCGGCCACGAGGTGTTCGTCCTCGGGCCGGGCTGCCCGCCCGCGGGCACGGACCTGCACGGTTTCGACCCGGCTCGCGTGACGTCCACCGGTTCGGCGCTGGCGGTTCGGTTCAACGGGTCGGTCGCGCGCATCGGTATGGGCCCACTGACGGCGTCCCGCGTGCGGCGCTGGCTGCGGGAGGTGCGGCTCGACATCGTCCATATCCATGAGCCGATCACACCGTCGGCCGGGCTGCTGGCGCTGCGTGCCGCGCGCGCACCGGTCGTCGCCACGTTTCACGCCGACGTCCCCGACTCGGGACTGTTGCGAGTCGCCGGGCGGCTGCTCGCACGCGACATCGCGCGCATCGCGGCGACCACGGCGGTGTCCGAGACAGCGGCAGCGGTAGTCACCCGGAATTGGGGTGTGCAGCCGCGGATCGTCCCCAACGCCGTGTTCTGCGGCGACTTCGCCGCCCCCGACGCGGCCGGTTGGCGCGGCGGTGCCGGACCGCGCATCACGTTCCTCGGCCGGCTGGCCGAACCCCGCAAGGGGTTGCAGACCCTGCTTGCCGCGGTGCCGGAGATCCGCCGCCGCGTCCCCGGCGCGGACATCGTTGTGGCCGGTGCGGGGAACGTGACCCTTCCCCCCCAGGTGAACGCCCTGGGCGCGCTCTCGGATTCGGCGCGGAACCGGTTGCTCGCCGCCACGGACATCTTCGTCGCGCCCAACCTCGGCGGGGAGAGTTTCGGCTTGATACTGGTCGAGGCGCTGGCGGCGGGGGCGCGCGTTGTCGCCTCGGACATCCCCGCGTTCCGGGCCGTCCTCACCGACCGTGACGGATTGGCCGGTGAACTGTTCCAGACGGGCAATTCCGATGCTCTGGCGGCGTTGGTGGGACGGATTGTCACGCGAGGCCCGGCCTACGCGCGGGAACGCGGACGCAGGCGCGCCCACGACTTCGATTGGAGCCGGGTCGCGCCGCTGTATCTGGCCACCTACGAGCAAGTGGCGACGCGGCGGGCCAGGGGTGAACATCACCAACGTGGGATCGCCTAGGCTGTGGTCGTGGCAGGCGAACCTTACGACACCGACCGGGTGCTTACGCTGCCCAACCTCCTGAGTTTCATCCGGTTGCTGGGCGTGCCGCTCTTCCTGTGGTTGTTGCTGGGTCCCAAGGCCGACCTCATCGCCGTGGCGGTACTGGCCGTCGGCGGGTTCACCGATTGGCTGGACGGTCATCTCGCGCGAAAGTGGAATCAGCGGTCGCGGCTCGGGCAGGTGCTGGATCCGATCGCCGACCGGCTGTACATCCTGGCGACACTGCTTGGCTTGGCGATCCGCGACATCATTCCGTGGTGGCTGGTCGCGATCCTGGTCGCGCGCGACCTGATGCTGCTGACGTTCGTCCCTTTGCTCAAGACCCGTGGCTACACCAGCCTGCCCGTGCACTTCCTGGGCAAGGCGGCCACTTTCTGCCTGTTGTATGCATTCCCACTCGTGCTGCTGGGCGCCGCGACCGACACCTTCGGGATGATCGCGCGCGTCACGGGTTGGGCGTTCGCCTTGTGGGGCACGGGGCTGTACTGGTGGGCGGGCATCCTTTACCTCGGTCAGATCATCACTCTGCTGCGCGCCACCCGCCCGAGAATCACGGCGGAGAGCAGCGAGGCTCCCGCGCCGGTCAGTTCGCGGCACCATGCCGACCCTCCTGTGCTGCAGCCTCCGGCCGAACGGCGTACAGCGACCCCGGACTCGAGTTTTCAGAGCGCCCGTCGGCCATGAGCGAGTCCGGGGACCAGACGCGTCGTCCCGACGCGAGCATGGACCTGCTCAACAACATCCTCCGGCAACCGCTCGACCCCGATTACACAGAGGAGCGGCACGCCGACCCGCGGCAGCGCAGCCCCTGGGGCAAATCCGTGCTGTTCGTCGTCGTGGGGGCGTTGCTGGCAGTGGGAGCCGCACAGACCGCTCGCGGTGCGCCTGCCGCCCAGGCGGAGCGGGCGCAATTGATAACCCTGATCCAGCAGCAGGGGAACTCCCTCGACGCGGCTAGGCAACGACTGGAGGGGCTTGAGCGAGAGATCAGATCGCTTCGTGAGAGTCGGCTAGGGACCGGCGCACAGGCTCAGGAAATCCAACGGGAGATCGAAAGTCTCGAAGTCGCGGCCGGCGCACGACCGGTCGTCGGGCCGGGCATCATGATTGTCCTGGACGACGGACCCGAGGCCGACAAACTCGGGCGCATCATCGACCTCGACCTGCGGCAAGCCGCCAACGGACTCTGGCTGGCAGGTGCCGAGGCCGTCGCGATCAACGGGCACCGGCTGTCGTCTCGCACCGCTATCCGCGGTGCCGGTGATGCCATCACGGTCGACTACCGGTCTCTCACCCGCCCCTACCGCATTGAGGCGATCGGGGACCCCCAGGACCTGCAGTCACGATTCCAGCTTTCCGGCGGAGGCTCGTGGCTCGGATACCTGCGCGACACGCACAAGATCGTGTACCAGATCACCATCGTGCAACGGATAAGAATGGCGGCCGACCCGGGCCTCACAGTGACCCGGGCCACACCGCCGCAGCGCTAGGAGGAGTTCGGATGCTTGCCATCTTGGGTCTGATCGCGGGGATCGTCATCGGGATCCTGCTCCAACCGTCAGTGCCCCGGGAGCTCCAGCCGTATCTTCCGATCGCGATCGTGGCGGCACTGGACGCCCTCTTCGGCGGCGCTCGCGCCTATCTCGAGCGCAAGTTCAGCGACAAGGTATTCGTCGTGTCGTTCTTCTCGAACGTGCTGATCGCGGCGCTGATCGTGTGGGTCGGAGACCAGATCGGCGTCGGCTCCCAGTTGTCGACCGCCGTCGTGGTGGTGCTCGGCATCAGGATCTTCACCAACGCCGCGGCCATCAGGAGGTCACTGCTCCATGCCTGAAACGCAACCACCCGGGACGCCGCCCGCCGGGCAGGACGAGGTGACCATGTCGTCACCGGCAGCGCAGGACGAGGTGACCGAGTCGTCACCCGCCACCACCGGCACCGAACCTCAGACAGCTGATCCGATCACGGGCCGGGAACTGCTGAAGGATCTGCTCAAGCCCAACAGAAGCCAGTTGATCCTGGCAGTGATCCTGCTCATAGTGGGCATGGCCTGGGTCGCTCAAGTCCGAACACACACCGAACAAGCGCCGTACTCCTCGCTGCGGCGAACCGAACTCATTCAGATGCTCGACAACCTGAACCAGGAGTCGCGCCGCCTCGGCAACGAGATCAGCCAGCAGGAGGGTGTGAAACGCCAACTGGAGTCAGGCGCCGGCAACGAGCAGATCGCCCGGCAAGAGGCTCAGAAGCGGCTTGAGGCTCTGCGGATCCTCGCTGGCACTTCCCCCGCCACGGGTCCGGGAATCATCCTGGTCATCACAGATCCTGCCGGCAAGCTCACCCCGGACATCCTCTTGAACGCGATCGAGGAACTGCGCGACGCCGGTGCCGAGGTCATCGAGATCAACGACTCCATTCGGATCGTGGCTTCGAGTTGGGTCGGCCGCAACTCGGACGGTCTCGTGATCGACGGCAAGTTGGTCTCGACGCCCCTGACCATCGAAGCGATCGGCGACGGACACGCGCTTGAAGAGGGGGCGCGGTTCCGCGGCGGGCTTGTCAGCGAGGTCGAGGGACCACGTGTCGAGGGCTCGGTGTCCATAACCCAGTCGAGCAGGATCTTGATCTCGTCACTCCACAGGCCCCGCACCAATCAGCATGCGCGGCCGGCGTAGGTGCCGCCGGGTCGCAACGGACTAAGGTAGGGGCCAGACGCCAGTCAACAACGAGGAGCAACAGTGGCAGAAGTCCCAGAGGCTTTGCGATACACCGCCCAGCATGTCTGGATCAGGGAAGGCAACGCCGACACCGTGCGCATCGGCGTCACTGCCGCCCGGGTTGCGGAACTGGGTGACGTGTTGTACGTCTCGCTCCCACAGGTCGGCGAGGATCTGGGTGCCGAAGACACGTGTGCCCAGATCGAGTCGACGGCTGTCGACGGCATGTCGGACGTGTACGCGCCGATCTCCGGCGTCGTGACGTCGGTCAATCCGGTGCTCGCGACATCCCCCGAACTGCTCGCCGAGGATTGTTACGGTGACGGTTGGCTGTTCGAGATGGAATCGGAGGATCCGAGCGAGCTTGACCAGTTGCTCGACGCAGATGGCTACGCCGAGCTGGTTCCATGAAGCTGAGCAAATACACTGAGCGGACGGTGTGAGGGGAGACCGGCAACATGCGATGCGATGCCTGCGGACACGAGAACCCGCCTGCGAGTAACTTCTGCGCCAACTGCGGCGGACCACTGACAGGCGGCACCGTGATAGTGCCGGGCGAGACGACGCGAGTCATCACCGGAATAATGGACGTCGTCCACGAGGAGTTGAGCGCCGATGAGATGGCCGCCGTCGATTCCCTCCCGCAAGGGTCAGCGCTGCTGATCGTGCAGCGTGGGCCGCACCTGGGAGCCCGCTACCTGCTGGACGATCCCGAAGTAACGGCGGGGCGCAGCCCGAATTGCGACATCTTCCTGGATGATGTCACCGTGTCGCGAAACCACGCCCGCTTCACCCGCAGGGACGACGTCACATACGTCAGCGACCTGGGCAGCCTCAATGGCACCTACGTCAACCGTGAACTGCTGACGTCCGAGGTGGCTTTGAAGCGCGGCGACGAGGTCCAGATCGGTAAGTTCCGCATGGTGTACTTCGACAGCGGTGCCCGTGGGTGATGGTTGAGACCTACCGCAGCATCGGGCAAGTCCTTTCGACGCTGAAAGCCGACTTCCCGGACATATCGATCTCCAAGATCCGCTTCTTGGAGAGCGAGGGGCTTCTCTCCCCGCTGCGGGCCCCGTCCGGCTATCGCCGTTACGCCGAGGCGGACATCGAGCGCCTCCGGTACATCCTGGCGGTGCAACGAGACCACTACCTGCCACTGAAGGTCATCAAGGAACACCTCGATCAGATGGACCGGGGCGAACCGCCGCCCAGCCTCGAGCCCCCCGGTCCGGCGGCGGCAACTCAACCCGAGCCCGTGCCGCAGACCCTGCCCGGCCCGGCGGCACAGAAGCGTCCGTTGCGGTTGTCACGTCGTGAACTGCTCAAGATGAGCGGTCTGGCCGAAACGGCACTCGGCGAACTTGAGCGGCAGCAACTCGTCGCTCCTCGCCGCGGCACCGCCTACTACGGTCGCGACGCGCTGACGATCGCCGTCGTCGCCCGCAAACTCTCCCCCTACGGCATGGACGCCCGCCACCTCCGCATCGTCAAACAGGCCGCCGAACGCGAAGTCGGGCTGATGGAACAGGCGCTGGCTCCCTACCTTCGTCGGGGCGGCAGTTCGCGCGAGGTGACCACTGAGGTCATGCAGTTGGTCCTGTACGCCCACGCCGCGGTCATGCGGTCATCACTGGCCCCCTGAGGCGGCGCCGGCCCTGAACTGTCGCCCGTGTTCCGCCCCGGGCTAGGGTAGAGCCATGCGTGAGATGGAGGTGCTGGGGGTTCGGGTCGAGTTGCCCGGAAACGCACCGCTGTTGTTGCTGAAGGAAAAGGACGGCAGCAGGGCCGTGCCGATCTGGATCGGGGCCGCCGAGGCGTCCGCGATCGCCAACGCCTTGGAAGGCATTCAACCCACAAGACCACTCACACATGATCTGTTCTGCACCGTGTTGGGTGAGTTGGGGCACGAGTTGTTCCAGGTTCGGATCACGGGGCTCACGGCGGGCACCTATTTCGCGGAATTGCAGATAGATCAGCACGTCGTCAGTGCTCGTCCGTCTGACGCCATCGCGCTCGCGCTGCGCGTGGGGGCCACCGTGTGGTGCGCCGAGGAGATCATCGCCGAAGTCGGGGTGGAACTGCCGGAGAAGACCGAGGACGAAGTGGAGAAGTTCCGCGAGTTCCTCGACACAGTGACTCCCGAGGACTTCGAAATTTCGGGCGAACCCGAGTCTGAGGGTTGACTTCAGGGTTCGGGAGGGAACGGCGTGTCGTTGACCCTGGGGCAGCAGCGCGACTAGCTTCTGAACCACACCCGCGTAAGCACAGGCGCGTAACTTCCCCGAAAGAGGCAGCCGTGAACGACACCGTGCCGAGTCAAGATCGAGGTCCGCTCCCTGAGAGCGCCCAAGATCTGCTGTTCGACGGCGACTTCTCGCCTCTGCCTGAGCACTTGGGATTCCGGGGTCCGATTGCTTGCAGCGCGGCGGGCATCACCTACCGCCAACTCGACTACTGGGCTCGCACCAACCTCGTAGCCCCCGGGATCAGGGCTGCCGGAGGCTCCGGTACGCAGCGTCTTTACAGCTTCCGCGACATCCTGCTGCTCAAAGTGATCAAACGTCTCATCGATGCCGGCATCTCGCTCCAGCAGATCCGCACCGCGATCGACCACCTGCGGGCGCGGGGCGTGGCCGATCTCACCGAGGTCACACTGATGAGCGACGGGGTGTCGGTGTACGAGTGCACCTCCGACGACGAAGTCATCGACCTGCTCAAGGGCGGCCAGGGCATGTTCGGCATCGCCCTCGGCGGCGTGTGGCGCGACCTTGAGGGCAGCTTGGCGGCGTTGCCGTCCGAACGGGCCGACGAGCCAGAGTCTGCCCAGATCGAAGGCGACGAACTCGCCGCGCGCCGCCGGGCACGCACCGTGAGCTGACAAGCCTCGACAACATGCGAACGGCTCCCGCAGACAGCGGGAGCCGTTCGCAGTTGATCAGTGGGCGGCGGGGTTGCTGGCAGGGCGCGGGGCCCCTTGGCCGATGTCGGCGAGCATCCGGCCGAACCACTCGGCCTCGAAGTCGAAGGGCTTGCCGCCCTTGATCCGGGCGAAATCGATCGCCGTCAGCACATCGCCGTTGTCCTCGTCGTGGCCGATCACTCCGGACGTGCCGGCGAGGCCGCAGTCGACAGCCATGTCGGTCATGGACCGGATCAGGTCCAGATCGAACTGGTTCGGAGCAGCAGACCGGCTGAAATAGCCCGACTTCTGCACCAGAGTCTTCTCGGCGTTCAGCATGGCTGCGAACTGCTTGCCGAACCAGTTACCGGGGTTGATCCTCTCCAACCGGATGTGACCGAACGCGTCTCGCGCGATCTCCTGGCCGTTGCGCTCCATGTCGGCGATGATCGAGTTGATGCCGGCGCCCTCGGAGATGAACAGGTTGACGTTGCCGACCTCATCCATGACCTGCTTGAGGCGCTGCGCCTCGGCGGGGATGTCGATCTCGACCTCCGGCACGAAGACCCCGTGGACGTCCCACGCCGCCCGCGAATGACCGATCTCGGGCAGCCACGTCTGCTTGTCCAGCCATTCCCGGTAGCGGCGGGCGGCCGCGGCCGTGAGCCAGCCACAGTTGCGGCCCATGACCTCATGGATCAGCAGGACCCGGGTGCCGGCGTTGTGTTCCGACAACACGTTCTGGGCGAACAGTGAGGCCTGCTCGGAGGCGGTGTCGGCGCCGAGGGTCTGCTTGATCGGGTAGACGTCGTTGTCGATCGTCTTGGGGAGTCCGACCACAGTCAGCCCGTAGTCGTTGGTCGCCAGGTATTTGGCGAGGTCGGCCGCTGTCGTGTTCGTGTCGTCGCCACCGATGGTGTGCAGGACGTCGACCCCGTCAACCACGAGTTGGTCGGCTGCCACCTGGAGCGGATCGGAGCCTTCGGGAACGAGCCCGCGCTTGACGCAGTCCTTCACGTTGGTGAGTTTGACCCGCGAGTTGCCGATGGGGGAGCCGCCGAAGCCGTGCAGCACGCCGGCGTTACGGCGGACGTTGTCGGTGATCGGCACCGAGTTGCCTGTCAGCAGGCCCTGGTAGCCGTACATGTAGGCGATGAGTTCCACATCCGGCGCTACCTCCGTGTACCTGCTGATCAGCCCACCGATGGCTGACGACAGGCAGGGCGCGAACCCGCCGGCCGTGAGGATGGCCACCTTCTTCACCATTGCGCACACCTTCCACTGGGAATCTTCGGTTGCAGCCTAGGGAAATCCCACGGGCGGTGCAGGGCGTTCCACCGAACGCCGACATCTGGTGGACAAGCGCACGCGAGCCTGCGGCCGAATGCGGCAGACTGGCATCACCCCCCAGAAGGACCCCAAATGAGCGATGAATCCGGGCAGTCGATCTCTGCTCTCACTGCTGTGGTCGTGTTCGCGTTGTTCCTCGTCGTCGGGCTCGTCGTGGACGGCGGAGCGCAACTGACCGCCGCCGGACGCGCCGAGTCGGTCGCCGCAACCGCGGTACGGGTCGCCGCCGATGCCTCCGCCGCCGAGCAGGTGGGTGGAGGGACGGGCGAAACAGCGGCTAGGCGTGCCGCCGAGGAGTACTTGCAGGGCGAGGACGGCGTGAGCGGGTCGGTGACGATGAACGCCGACGGGACGATCAGCGTCCACACCCGCGTGTCAGTGAGCACCGTGTTCCTGTCGTTGGTGGGCATCACGCGACTCCAGGCCGCGGGTCAAGCGACCGGGGGGCTTCATCGGTAGTCAACGGGTTATCATGCGCCATGGCCCGGTACTTCGACGTCCACCCGGACAACCCGCAGCCGCGGGCAATCGCGCAGGTCGCTCAGATAGTCCGTGACGGCGGATTGATCGCCTACCCCACGGACTCTGCGTACGCCTTCGGCTGCCTGTTGGGAAACAAGGCGGCGCTCGACCGCATCCGTGCGATCCGCAAGCTGACACCGAAGCATCAGATCACGCTGGTGTGTTCCGAGTTCGCTCAGTTGGGCCAGTACGTCCACATGGACAACCGCGTCTTCCGCGCCGTCAAGGCAGCCACCCCCGGTCAGTACACCTTCATCCTGAAGGCGACACGTGAGGCACCGAAGGTGATGTGGAATCCCAAACAGCACACGATTGGCGTCCGCGTTCCGGACCACAAGGTGACACTCGCGTTGCTGGAGGAACTGGGCGAGCCGCTGATGTCGAGCACCCTGCTGCTGCCGGGTCACGACGAGCCGATGACCGACGGCTGGGCGATAAAGGAGGAACTGGAGCACCTTGTGGACGCCGTTCTCGACTCCGGCAACTGCGGCACCGAACTCACCACCGTGGTCGACCTCTCAGGGGACGAGATTGAAGTGCTCCGGGTGGGTGGCGGCGATCCGAGCCCCTTCGAGGAGTGACGTGTGGTCCTGATCGAACGCGCGAAGGCATACCCTCCCGTCGCCCACCTGCTGCGCGCCACCGACAGGTTCACGTCACGCCTCGGTAACCAGTCCGCGGCCGCGATCGCCTACTTCTCGGTGCTGTTGATGGTCCCGATCCTGATGTTCGCGTTCGCGATTCTCGGCATCACCCTGACCGTCATCCGGCCCGACCTGCTCGACCTCGTGTACGGCCAGATAGCCGAGATCCTTCCGCCAGGCGATGTGAGCGAGCAGGTGAAGGGCCTGATCAGCACCGCGCTGCAGAACTGGTCGACTGTGGGCCTCGTCGGCCTGGCGACAGGCATGTGGGCCGGTTCGCTGTGGGCGCGCAACCTCAAGAGCGCTGTCCGGGCGCAGGTACGAGAAAGCTACGACGCCGGCGAGCGGCGGCGTTTCATCGTGCTCGAGACCCTCAGCAATGTCGGCATTCTGATCGTGCTGTTCGCCGGGTTGCTACTGACCTTCGCCATGTCATCGGCGGCAACCACGTTGTCCGGGCTGGTGTCGCAGTACCTCGGACTGGTCGACGCCGGGAGTCGGGTGCTGGTGACTCTCGCGACCATCGCGGCGTCCCTTTTTGTGGGATTCCTCCTTTTCTTGTTCATGCTGACGGCGCTGCCGGACAGGAAACTCCCGATCCGGACGGTCGTGCAGGGGGCGGCTATCGGGTCGGTCGGCCTCGCCGGCCTCCAGGTGGTGGCGTCGTTGCTGGTTGGAATTCTGGCAGCAAACCCGGCTGCCGCGCTGTTCGGGCCCGTCATCGTGCTTATGTTGTTGCTCAACATGATTGCCACCCTCGTTCTCATGATCGCCGCCTGGATCGCCACCGCCCGCCCAGCGGTTGAGGCCCCAGGGCTCGAGGTCTTTCACCCCGAGCCGCTCGACGCCCTCCCCGTTGCGAGGCCGCCCGTCGACCCGGCGCTGCAGCGCGGTTTCCGGATCGGCGCAGTGGTCGGCAGCGCGGCAGGCGCCGCGGCTGGGGCGCTGATGGCCCTTACGCTGAGCCGGCGCCGCGTGCGGGTAGCTCTGCGGGCTTCCCGTCCACGAGTTTGAGGCCGACGACGCAGGCGATGATCCCGGCCAGGAAGACGACCTTCAAGACGCTCGCCGTTTCGGCGCCGGTGACGATCGCCCAGGTGACCGTGAGGACGGCCCCGATCCCCGTCCACACGGCGTAGGCGGTGCCGGTGGGAATGCTGCGCATCGCCCAGCCCAGTCCCAGAGTGGACAGGGCCGTGGCTACGACGAAGACGACGGCAGGGATCGGCTGGGTGAAACCCTGCGACTGGCCGAGCGCGGTTGCCCACACGGCCTCCAGCAGGCCGCTGAAGATGAGGACGATCCAGGCACTCATGAGACGAGCTTCAGTCCGACGACGCAGCCGACGATGCCGACCAGCAGCAGGATCTTGGCGACGGTGATCGGTTCGTTGCCGCGTGCCATGGCGTAAGCGACCGTCAGCGTGGCACCGATCGACACCCACACCGCATACGCGGTCCCTGTCGGCAGGGTCGTCATCGCGATCCCGAGGCCGACGAGGCTCAGCACCGCTGTGATGGCGAACAGCACGCTCGGCCCCGGCTTCTTGAACCCGTTGGACGCCGCCAACGCGTTCGCCCACACCGCCTCCAGTGTGCCGCTCGCGATCAGGATCACCCAGTCCACAGCCGTCCTCAGAAGTAGTTGCGGATCGCGAAGGGGAGCCCGCCGAAAATGCGGTCGAGCACGGCGTCAGCCCGGGCCGGGCCGCGCAGCAGCCCTGCCCACCGAGCCCGCGCGGCGGGGATTCCGCTGTACAGGAGGGACAATCCGCGGGCGTCCAGTTCGATGTCGGCGTCGCTGGCCGGCCGACATTCGGCGCGCCCCGCCTGCACAGCGAGTTCATACGTGCCGTCCTGGCCGGTGACGGGAAGCCCGCGGACGCGGAAGGTGACTCTTTCGGAAACCTGGTCCGCGTAGCCACGAGCCTCCAGCGCCGCGGCGACGTCCAGGATGGCCAGCATGTACGGCGTCGACTCGACGATGGCGCCGGGCGCGGACGCCAGTCCCAGCGCGGCATCGCCCCAGCCCGAGCTGATCATGCGGGTCGTCGGTGCGACGACCGAGTGCGTGGCGAGCGTCGCCGCCAGCGTCCGGTACGCGTCGATGTCGAGAGCGCACAGGTCGTCCACCACGAGGCAACCGGCGGCGCGGTAGCCGCCTTCGCGCCGCCAGGTCGCAAAGCCCCTGGCCGCGCCAGACGAGTCCCGAACCAGGGTGAGATTCCCGCCACCCCCGGGTTCACGGCCGACGGGGGCGGCGCCCGGCAGCCCGAAACGCGTGCCGGGGTCGCGGGTCAGCGGGCCGTTGTGGCCGGCGGCCCAGCGTTCATAGCACTTCAGGACGTCGGGCCAGGCCGCCTCCGCGGCTCGTTCAACCGTCAGTCCGGCGTCGGTCGTCACGGCCAAGCGGGACGTCGCCAGTTCGCCCCAGTCGTAACTGCCGATCACTTCGTACCCGAACCGGCGGTAAAAGGCGGGGGCGGTGGGGAAGAGGGACGAAACCACCGCCCCTCTCCGGTGCGCACCTGTGAGCAGCGCGGGCAGCAGTTGCGCGAGGACGCCGCGCCCGCGCCACTCGGCCTGCACCGACACCGACGAGATCGCGCTGGTCGGGACGACGCGGCCCCCGAACCATGAGGAGAAGTGGTTGTCCCGGGCGCAGCCGTAAACCTGACCGGCCGCCCCCGCTACCCACACTCGCGAATCCGCGGTCTCGATCGGTGGTGGGCCCGATGCGGGGACTGGCACTCCGAACGCCTCGCTCCTCAGCAGCGTCCAAGAGAGCACGTCGGCAGCCGTCGCCGGACGCGCCGAAACGCCGGCAACGGTCGACGTCGGCACTGGCTGGTCGCCGTCCCTCACAGGTTGCGGCTGGCGCCGAGTCAGCGGCGCCCTCGGCCCAGCAGCCCGTCGAGGAGGTCTCCGAGGAGGCCGCCCGAGCGCTGCCCCTGGTCGCTCGACTTGCCGCCACCCAGGATCTTGTCCAACAGGTCGCCGATCAGGCCGCCGCCGTGCTCTTCTTCCTGCTCCTGCTGGACCTCGGGCTCGTCCGGCCGTTCGGCGGGCTTCTCCTGCCTGTCCATCAGCTTCTTCGCGAGGTAGGCCATCACGATGGGGGCCAGGATCGGGATCAGCTTCCTGATCAGGTCGTTGTTGCCGCTGGCGGCGCCGAGTTTGCTGACCACCTGGTCCTCCTCGGCACCGAAGATGTGGTGCGCGATCGCCGCGCCGTCCTGCTGGTCGATGTCGGCGAGTTGGACGCCGCCGGCGAGCAGCAGCGGATCGTGCTGCTTGGTGGCCGCGGCCAAAGAAGCTGCACCGGCAGGGTCGGCGGCATTGGCCTGCATCCCCCCGAGGAGGGCGGGCAGTGTGGAATTAGCGGCCTGTTGCACCTCGGTCGGGTCGACCCCGAGTTCGGCTGCGATCTGGTCGATGGGCAGCGACGACATAATCTCATCGATGTCGGACATGGCACTCCTTTGTCGGCATGGACATCACTGAGCGGAGAACGCACAGGCGGCTCGCCACCGGGTCACAGCCGCATCCCAGCATCACCCGTCACCCACATTGCTACCACCCACGGGAAGCAGTCGCAATGCGACCCCGGGCTCGGTGAGACCCGCGCCGGTGTCTGTGAAGTGCAACCTCCCGTGCGCCTTCTGGGCCGTCGCGACCATCAACTTGATGCGGTTCAGTTGGTTGACCTCGCTTGCCCCGGGGTCGTAGTCGATCGACACGATGTTCGCCTCGGGGTACAGGCGGCGCAGTTCCTTGAACATGCCGCGCCCCACGACGTGGTTGGGCAGGCACGCGAACGGCTGTGCGCAGATGATGTTGGGCGTTCCGCCCTCGATGAGTTCGATCATTTCGCCCGTGAGGAGCCAGCCTTCGCCGGCCTGCGTGCCGAGGGAGATCACGGTCTGGGCCCGTTGGGCCAACTGCGCCATGCTGCCCGGGACAGTGAACTTGCCGCCGGTGCGACGGAGGGCCCGATTGGCTGGGGCTGTGTACTGCTCGAGCAGCCACAGAGCCAACTTCTTCGCATGCCGTGACTTCTCGCCGACCCCTAGGTTCTCCCAGCGCCAATCGCCCGTGTACAGCGACTGCGTGAAGAACTCCAACAGGCCCGGGACGACGGCCTCGCATCCCTCGTCCTCGATCACCTGGACGACGTGATTGTTGGCGTCCGGGTGGAACTTGACGAGGATCTCGCCCACCACCCCGACCCGCGGTTTGCGCGGAATGTCGCGCAACGCGAGCGCGTCGAAGTCGGCGACGATCTTGTCGCACAGCCAGGAGTAGCCGATGCGCCGACGCAAGGTCGGTGACCACCCGCCGTGCGTGAAGAACTCCTGCACGAGGCCGTCCCACTTCTCGTACAGAGCCTGCGCGCTGCCCGGCTCGGCCTGGTAGGGACGCACCCGCAGCAGCACGTTCATCAGCAGGTCGCCCAGGACCAGAGCCTGCATCCCGCGGTGCACGATTGCGGGGGTGATCTTGAACCCCGGGTTGTTCTCCAGTCCCTGCGCGCTGAGAGCAAGCACGGGAACCTGGCCGTAACCGGCGTCTATGAGACCCTTGCGCAGCATGCCGGCGTAGTTGGTGGCGCGGCACATCCCGCCGGTCTGGGTGATGACGACGCTGGCGGCGTCCGGGTCGGCGAGCCCTTGCTGGAAGGCGTTGATGAGTTGGCCGATGACCATGATCGCCGGGTAGCAGGCGTCGTTGTTGACGAACTTGAGGCCCGTCTCGACGTCGTCGTGGGTCGCCACCTCGAGCAGTTTCACGTTGTAACCGGCTCTGCGCAGCACGGGCACGACCAGCCGGAAATGGATCGGTGCCATCTGCGGCGCCAGGATCGTGTGTTCCTTGCGCGCCTGCACGGTGAACCGCGGGAACTCCGCCGGCGGCTGCGGTTCGAACGTGGAGACCTCCTTGCTGGTCAGGCGTTCCGCAGTGGCCGCCACCAAAGACCGGAGCCGGATCTTCGCCGCGCCCAGATTGGACACCTCGTCGATCTTCAGGACGGTCGCGACGTCCCCCTTGGCCTCGAGGATCTCCTGGACCTGGTCGGTGGTGACCGCGTCGACCCCGCACCCGAAGGAGTTGAGTTGGACGAGTTGCAGGTCAGGGGTGCGGCCGACGTACTCCGCGGCCGCGTACAGCCGGGTGTGGTACATCCACTGGTCGCGGACGCGCAGCGGGCGGGGGAGTTCGACCTTGTCGCTCACGGAATCCTCTGTGAGGACACCCATGCCCAGCCCGCCGATGACCTCGGGGATGCCGTGATTCACCTCGGGGTCGAGGTGGTAGGGACGTCCGGCGAGGACGATTCCCTTCAAGCCGCGGGTGGCCAGGTATTCCAATGCCCGCTCTCCCTCGGCCCGGATGTCGGCCTTCACCCGAGCGTCCTCCTCGTAGCCGAGGGTGACGGCGCGCTGCGCCTCCTCGAGAGTCACGTCCCAGTCGGCGAACACCTCGACGAGTCGGGCGGGCAGCAGGTCACGGGCGTCCAAGTTGATCATGGGGTCGAGGAACCGGATTCCCGGTTCGCGCAACCGGTCCATGTTCTTCGACAGGACCTGCGGGTAGAACGCGACGATCGGGCAGTTGAAGTGGTTGTCGCTGCCCGCCGCCACGTTCTGCTCGAACGGCACGCACGGGTAGAAGATCGTCTTGACGCCCTTGGCGAGCAGCGCCTCGATGTGGCCGTGCGTCAACTTGGCGGGGTAGCAGACGTTCTCGGACGTGATCGATTCCATGCCCCGCTCGAAGAGCGCGTGGTCCGATCGGCCCGAGATCATCACGCGGAACCCGAGATTGGTGAGGATCGTGAACCACAGTGGGTAGTTCTCGTACATGTTGAGCACGCGCGGGATTCCGATGTCGCCGCGGGTGGCCTTCGACTCCACCAGACGCCGGTAACCGAACATGCGCTTGTACTTGTAGTCGAACAGGTTCGGCAGTTCGGACTTCTTCGGGACTCGCTCGGTGCTGGCCCCCCGCTCGCAGCGGTTGCCGGACACGTGACGCGAACCGTCGCCGAACGTCGAAATGGTGAGTTGGCAGTGGTTCTGGCACAGCCGGCACTGGTCGAGCGCGGACGTGACGCTGAACGCCTCCAGTTCCTCGGGGCCGAGCAGGGTCGACAACTGTCCGGGGGCGTGCTTGCGTTTGGCCGTGAGGGCCGCCCCGAACGCGCCCATCAACCCCGCGATGTCGGGCCGGACGACGTCACGTTTCGTCAGCAGTTCGAAAGCGCGCAAAACGGCGTCGTTGCGGAACGTGCCGCCCTGGACGACGACGTTCTCGCCGAGTTGCGACGAGTCCTTCAGCTTGATGACCTTGTACAAGGCGTTGCGGACGACCGAGTACGACAGGCCCGCGGAGATCTCGCCGACGTCGGCGCCTTCTTTCTGGGCCTGCTTGACGGACGAGTTCATGAACACCGTGCAGCGCGACCCAAGGTCGACCGGTTGCGCGGCCGCCAGCGCCTGCCCGGCGAAGGTCTCGATGTCGGTGCCCATCGTCGCGGCGAATGTCTGCAGGAACGACCCGCACCCCGATGAGCACGCCTCGTTCACCGCGATCGAATCGACGACGCCGTTGCGGATGCGCAGGTACTTCATGTCCTGGCCGCCGATGTCGATCACCGAGGTGACGCCGGGCGAGACGTGCTCGGCCGCCCGGAAGTGGGCCATCGTCTCGATCTCGCCGTCGTCGACGTGCAGCGCGGCCTGGACGAGTCCCTCGCCGTATCCCGTCACGCATGCCCGGGCGATGTGCGCGGCAGGCGGCAGTTGTTCCCACACCTCCGAAACGATGCGGATGGCCGCTGCGACAGGATCTCCCTGGTTGCCGGAGTAGTGGCTGTAGCAGATCTCTTCGTCGGCGGTCATCAGCACCGCTTTGATCGTCGTGCTGCCGGCGTCGATTCCGAGGTAACACGGCCCCGACACGGTGTCGATGTCGCGCTGCGGGACATGGGCCCGCGCGTGCCGGGATCGGAACTCGTCCAACTCGTCGGTGTCGGCAAACAACGGACGCAGTTTCGGTGTGGCCAACTGGATCGTCACCCTGTTGGCCGTGAGCCGCCCCGCGAGGTCGGCCAGCGGCACCGGAGCACCGGTGGCGAGCAGCGCGGCACCCAGGGCGACGAACAGTTGCGCGTGGGGCGGGGTCGTGAACGACTTCACCCGGCCGTCGAGGGCGCGCTCGTACGCGGCACGCAACTGCGGCAGGAAGTGCAAGGGCCCGCCCAGGAAGACCAGGTTGCCGCGGATCGGGTTGCCGCAGGCGAGTCCGGCGATGGTTTGCGTAGCGACGGCCTGGAACACGGAGGCGGCGAGGTCGGTGTGTGCGGCGCCCTGATTGAGCAGGGGCTGCAGGTCGGACTTGGCAAAAACTCCGCAGCGCGACGCGATCGGGTACAGGTGGTCGTGGCGCCCGGCCAGTTCGTCCAGGCCGGCGGCGTCGGTCTGGAGCAGCGTTGCCATCTGGTCGATGAACGCACCGGTGCCGCCGGCGCACGTACCGTTCATGCGCTGCTCGACGCTGGGGCGCAGATAGGTGATCTTGGCGTCCTCGCCGCCGAGTTCGATGACGACGTCCGTGTCGGGGTAGAACCGTTCGATCGCTTCGGTGCTGGCGATCACCTCCTGCACGAACTGGACACCCAGCAGATCCGCGACCCCAAGCCCTCCCGAACCAGTCACGGCTACGCGCAGCAGCATGCCGGGGAACCGTGTCGAGATCTCGTTCAACAGCAGGCGTACTTCACCGCGGGCGTCCGCGTTGTGCCGGCGATAGTCGCTGAACTTGATGCGCTCGCCGTCGACGACGACTGCCTTGACGGTTGTCGACCCGACATCCAGACCCAATCGGAGGGTGTGATCCGTCATCAAGCCGCCTCATCAGAACGAACGTTTTGTCCAAGCGTAACCGTTCGGCGGCCGATGAGGCACACAGGGTCCGAAAGCAACAACGCGTCCTAAGCTGGGTACATGTTCACCGAGTCGAGCGCTGCGCGACCCGACACCAAGCTGGCGATCTGCCAGGCCGCGATGGCTTGCTTCGCCGAGAAGGGCGTGCGGGGGACGTCCGTGGCCGACATCATCGCCCGTTCGGGCCTCTCCGCGGGTGCCATCTACCACCACTTCGACTCCAAGCATGCTGTGGTCGTGGAGGTTGCGCGGCTCACCGTTGAGCAGGCGCTGGCGGACGTGCGCGAATACGACCCGGCCGGGCCGGTTTCGCCGCGAGTGCTGTTCGAGTCGGCCGTTGCAGGGCTGATGAAGAACCCGCAAGGCAGCAAACTCATGGTGCAACTGTGGGCGGGCGCCGCGCTCGACCCAGAACTCAGAGCGCTGCTGGAGTCGCAGATGGCGCTGTTGCGTGATGGAGTGAAGGCCCGCCTCGCGGGTTGGCGCAAAGGACGGGGCGGAGCCCCCGATTCGACGGCCGACGAACAGGTGACTCAGTTACTGGTCGGACTCACTGTGGGGTGCCTGACGCAGCACGTGCTTCTGCCCGGGTCGTTCGACGTCGGCGCGTATGTCACCAACGGCGGCGCGTTGCTGGACGCCTACACACCGGCGTCCAGCCCTCTTGGCGCCTAAGCGTCCTTGTCCGGCTTCTCGGTCTCGGACTCTTCCGACTCGCGCTTGTTCTCCTCTAGCAGTTCTTCGTTCAGTGCCTTCGAGGCGGCGCTGATCTCCATGCGCGCCCTGTCGGCCAGCCTTGCGGCCTCGGTCCAGCCCAGGTCTTCGACGTCGACGTACTTCTCGGGCACCTTGCCCGGTGCGAGCGTCGCCGCATAGTCGGGCACCTCGAACTGCAGCCGCCGGTCGGTGCGGCGGTACCCGGTCGACGGCGGGCGCTTCGGGAATTCCAGATGCGGCCGCTCGACCTTCTCGTACGGAATGGAGCTGAGCAGGTGGTAGATCATATTGATCCGGGCCTTGCGCTTGTCCTCTGATTCCACGACGTTCCAACGTGCCGAATCGAGGTCGGTGTGGACGAACATCTCGTCCTTCGCCCGGGAATAATCCTCCCACCTCGTGATGGATTCGAGGTCGGTGGGAGACAGCTTCCAGCGGCGCATCGGATCGGTGAAACGCGACTTGAACCGCTTGGTCTGCTCTTTGTCGGAGACCGAGAACCAATACTTGCGAAGAATGATGCCGTCCTCGATGAGCAACCTCTCGAAAATCGGGCACTGACGAAGGAACCGGCGATGCTCCTCGGGTGTGCAGTACCCCATGACGCGTTCGACGCCGCCACGGTTGTACCAGGAGCGATCGAAAAGCCGGATCTCGCCGGCGGCGGGGAGGTTCTCGACATACCGCTGGAAGTACCACTGAGTGCGCTGCCGTTCGGTGGGTGCCGGCAGCGCCACGATCTGTGCGACACGCGGGTTGAGGAACTCGGTGATGCGTTTGATCGCGCCACCCTTGCCGGCAGCGTCGCGCCCTTCGAAGATCACGACGATCCGTGCTCCTGTGGCCTTTACCCATTCCTGCATCTCGACCAGTTCGGCCTGGAGGCGGTACAACTCAGCCTCGTAGAGGTCCCGGTCCATCTTGACGATCTTTGGCTGCCTCGGCATTCACCCATACTGCACCATTCCGAAACGTTCGGTAACGGGTAACTCGAACAAGGATGAGAAATCCGCGTCGAAACCGACTCACCGGCCCATTGTCAACCCCCCGGCACCGCCTCCCGGTAGGTTTGAACCATGCCGCTGATGCAGCGTCGTCTGCCACTGCCCGAGTTCCCGGTACCGGCCGGCGTCACGTTGCGCCTCCAGACAGAAGCCGACGCTGTGGCCCTCGGCGAGTTGTACGGAAACGCCTACCCGATCGGCCTGTCCTCCGTTGACGTCGACGACGCCGTCGAGGAAATGGAAGCAGTGTTGGAGGGGGAGTACGGCGATCCCGTCCCGGGGGCCTGCATCGTCGCCGTCGGGCGCGGGGAGCGGCTGATCGGCTGCATCCAGGTGGTGACCGACGCCCCCTGGGAGGGCACACCCGACGGGCCGTTCGTCATCGAACTCTTCGTGCATCGCGCGTTCCGGGGCCGCGGCCTGGCGCGGTGCCTGTTGTCGGCAGCGTCCTCGGCCTGCCTGGAGCAGGGCCACGAGACTTTCTCCCTGGCTTCACTGCCCGGCTCGTCTCCCGACGCCTACAGCCTCTACACAGAACTGGGCTTCTCCGTCATCGAGTGAGTTGTCGCACCCGGATCCCGTCTACGTTCACCTGCGACGGTGTCGGCAGGGTGCTGCCCGGTAGCGACGCCGCAGCGCAACCGTAGGCAACCGCCCTCGCCAGACACGCCGCCGGACTCTCGCCGGCCGTCTCCGCGAGGATGTAACCGCTGAGCGACGCGTCGCCCGCGCCCACGGTGCTACGCACCGTTACTTGTGCGGGCTGTGCAAACCAGGCACCGGAAGGTGTCGTCAGAACCGCGCCCACCGCGCCGAGCGTGCACAACACCGACCCGACGCCCTGCTTGATCAGGCGGCGGGACGCCTCCAGCACCCGGTCGAAGTTGCCGTCCGCCGCCGCCATCTCGATGTCGACGGGATCGCCGCCGGTGAGTTGGGCCAACTCGACCGAGTTGGGCTTCAACAAGGCGATAGGGGACGTGGGCAGGGAGGCGGCCAGTTGCCGCAGTGGCTCCTCCGACGCGTCCACCACGATCTTCGCCTCGGATGCCCGCAGTTGCCGTGCAAGCACCGCATACCAGTTGGCGGGCGCTCCGGGGGGAAGTGAGCCGCTCAGCACCACCCACGAAGCGCCGGGGGACAGCGCCAGCAGGCGGCGAGTGGTGTCGAGGAACCGGTGTTGCGTCAGGGGCTGTCCGGGCTCGTTGATCTTGGTCGTGGTTCCGTCGGGTTCGGTGAGGGTCACGTTCACGCGCACCGAGATACCCGGTTCCGGGTCGGGAGACTCCACTTGCAGCCCGAGTCGGTGCAGTGCGTGCAGCAGGGGGTCGTCGGCGATTCCGAGCACTGCCGTGACAGGCGCCCCGGCGGCATGCAGGCAACGCGCGACGTTGATGCCCTTGCCGCCCGGCTCGGACATGGTTGCGGCGGCACGATTGAGTTCGCCCCGGGCCAACGGGTGTGACAGTGACATCGTCTTGTCGATGCTCGGATTCGCCGTGAATGTAACGATCATGCTGTGCCCCCTCAGAGCCCGTCACCCACCAGCCTCGCAGGGGATCGACATTCCAAGTATGTAAGGGATTGACCACGATTCATAGCCGCGGGGCGAATCGTGGGATGAATCGGCGACCTCAGAGGCCGCCACCGGTAGGCCGTGCCTACAACTGTCCATCCTCGAAGGGTTCGTCGAGCAGGTTGACTCGGGGTGGCCGCAGGATGCTGCGCGCGACATTGCGGTAGTCGAAGTTGTCCAGCAGGATCGCCGCGCGTTCTTCAGTCAGGTCATAGGCATGAGCCAGTAGGCGGACATTCTCGGTGTAAAACGCGTGCAGTTTGTCCACGCCCTTGATGAACTCCAGTTCGTTGCTCATTCCTGCCCTTCCTCGCTTCAGCCAACAGGTTACGTCAGGGTCGGTCTCCGCGCCGAGACCAACGCTTGGACACCTGGTCCCGATCTTGCCCCGAGGACAACCCTGCGGCGGGTCTAGGGATCCGGCGCGTGGGGACGCACCATTGACAGATGGAGACGCTCACCTACGGTCAGATGGTGCTCGAGCCGGGCCTCAAGGACTGGCACTACGCGCTCGGGTACCTGCACGCTCACTTCGTTACCGGGCAGTTTGCAAAGGGACTCGAGTTGCTGAATCGGGTCGGGGCGTTGGCGGAGGAGCAGGACCACCATCCAGATGCCGACCTTCGCTACCGACACCTCGTAATCCGGCTGACCAGCCATGATGCTGGTGGTGTGACGCAGCGTGACCTGCGGTTGGCGCGCACCGTCTCCGCGGCAGCGGCCGAACTGGGTATCGCATCGCGCCCACCCGAGATCGCGTTCGAGGTGGGGATCGACACTGCGGATGCGTCCCGGATCGCTGGTTTCTGGATCGCAGTGCTCGGCTACGAGCCAGTGGGCGGTGCCGAGGGAGGGCCGCCGGACCTGGCCGATCCTGTCGGGATTCGACCGACCGTCTGGTTTCAGCACATGGACCCGATCCGGACGCAGCGCAATCGCCTGCACTTCGACCTGTGGGTGACGCCGGAGGTGGCGCTGCAGCGGGTTGAGGCGGCAGTTGCCGCCGGTGGGACCCTGCTGCGGGACGAGGACGCACCGACGTTCTGGGTGCTGGCCGACCCGGACGGCAATGAGGTTTGCATCTGCACCGCGGACGGGCGCAGCCAGTGAGCTGAAACGGCTCGCGGTCGTGGTTGCTCAGTCGACTCGTCATTTCAGCGGTGTGGGCTTTCACTGGAGCCCGAAATCGGGGGTCAGTGAAAGCCCACACCGCTGAAATGATCAACCTCCTCGCCGGCCAGCCCTGAGAACGCGACACCGGCCCCGCAGAACTGCGGGGCCGGTGTCGCGTTCTCGTCCGGCAGTGCCGGGCGGAGGCTACTTCTTGAACTTGATGGCCTTGAACTTCTCGGTCTGCTCGCGGATTCCGACCTCTGACGGGAACCGCTCGATCGACGACGCGCCGTAGAACCCGACGATGCCCTCGGTGTGATCCAGGACGTACTGGGCGTCCTCGGGGTGAGCGATCGGGCCGCCGTGGCACAGGCTGAGGATGTCCGGGTTGACCTTCTTGGCCGCATCGGCGATGGACTGCACCTTCTTGGCCGCCTCTTCGATCGTCATGGCGGTCTGGGCGCCGATCGAACCCGATGTGGTGAGGCCCATGTGCGGCACGAGAATGTCGGCGCCGGCGCGGGCGAGTTCGGCGGCCTGCTCCTCGTCGAAGGCGTACGGCGTGGTCAGCAGGTCAAGTTCGTGCGCCATGCGGATCATGTCGACCTCGAGTCCGAAGCCCATGCCGGTCTCTTCGAGGTTGGCCCGGAAGACACCGTCGATGAGGCCGACCGTCGGGAAGTTCTGCACGCCGGCGAAGCCGATGTCCCTGACCTGCTTGAGGAAGTAGGGCATCATGCGGAACGGGTCGGTGCCGTTCACCCCGGCGATGACGGGGGTCTTCTTGACGACGGGGAGCACCTCGTTGGCCATCTCCATGACGATGGCGTTCGCGTCGCCGTAGGAGAGGATGCCCGACAGGGAGCCGCGGCCGGCCATGCGGTAACGGCCGGAGTTGTAGATGATCAGCAGGTCGATGCCGCCGGCCTCCGCCGACTTCGCCGTCATGCCGGTGCCGGCGCCGCCGCCGACGATGGGCACACCCGCGGCCACCTGGGCGCGGAACCGGTCGAGGATCTCTTGGCGTTGTGACATGTGTGGTGCTCCTTACTTGTTCTGCTGGGTGATGAGGGAATGCAGGGCATCGGCCATGCGAGCGCCGAAGCCCTTGTCGTTGATGGCTTCGTCGAGTTCGTGGACCTTGACCTTCGAGCCGGCGAGTCCGGTGCGCAGTTCGGCGAACAGCGCGTCGTCCGCCTCGGCGTCGCGGAAGGGAGCCCCGTCGACGTCGATCAGGCTGACCCCGCGGAGAGGGATGAAAAGTTCGGTCGGACCGGTGGCGCCGGCAAGCTTGCGGGCGATGCGGCGACCGAGTTCGGCCATCTCCTCGGGCGTCGTGCGCATCAGGGTGACGGTCGGGTTGTGCACGTACAGGTTGCGGTCGGCGAACTCCGCCGGGACGGTGCTCTTGGGGCCGAAGTTGACCATGTCGAGAGCGCCGAGGCTGACGACCTGCGGGAGGCCCTTCTTGCCGGCCATTTCGAGTCGGTCCGGGCCGGCCGTGAGGACGCCGCCGACGAGGTCGTCACAGAGTTCGGTCGTGGTGAGATCGCAGACGCCGGCCAACAGGTCGGACTCGACCAACTTCTCCATCGCCATGCCGCCGGTGCCGGTGGCATGGAAGACGAGCGGTTCGTAGCCGAGTTCGGTGAGCCGGGCACGGGCCTCGTCGGCCGCGGGCGTGGTCACGCCGAACATCGTGATGGCCACCAACGGCTTGTGTTCTCCTTCGGGGGCTGCCTGGCGGGCCGCGTACTCCTTCGCCATACCTGCGATGCCGGCCGCGGCGTTGCCGAGCACGAGTTGTGAGATCGAGTTGATGCCGGCGACGTCGACGACTGAGTACATGAGGGCCGAGTCGACCTCGCCGACGTAGGGCTTGACGTTGCCGGACGCCATCGTCGAGACGAGGAGTTTGGGGAATCCGACGGGCAATGCCTGCATCGCGGGGGCGGCCACGGACGAGCCTCCCGAGCCGCCGACTGCCAGCATGCCGTGGATGCGGCCGTCGGCGACCAGTTGCTTGACGACAGCGGCGGCACCCTGGCCCATGACCGTCATCATTTCGCCGCGGTCGCGGCGCTCGCGCAGGGCGGCGGCGTCAGCCCCGGCGGCGGCGATTACCTCGTCCGACGTGACGTCCGCGAGGCTGGATTGTGAGAACGAGCCGACGTCGACGGCCAGGGTGTCGACTCCGTGTTCGATGAGTTTGCTCTTGAGCCAGGCGTACTCCTCGCCTTTGGTGTCGAGGGTGCCGAGCAACGCGACAGTGACCATAAGAAACACTCCTTTGTGTGCTGTCCTTCGATCGTATCGGGAACGTCGCCGGCCGTTCGGGCCAATCCGCCACGATTGGCCCATGCTTTCGGTGTCTGCGTGCGGCAAGCTGAATCTGTGAGCCCGATGACGTGCCGCCCGGATGAGTTGAGCAACCTGCTTGGAAGCTGGACGACCGGCTCCGGGACGTTGGTCGACGACCTCGTAGCGGCGCTGGTGGAACTGATGGACGCGGGGTTGTTGCCCGCGGGGATGGGCTTGCCCGCACAGCGGGGGCTGGCGCAGGCGCTGGGCGTGTCGCGGGGAGTCGTGACGGCCGCCTACGGGTTGCTCGAGGGACGTGGCTACCTGATCTCGGTCCAAGGGTCCGGTTCGCGGGTGACTTCGGCGCGACGTGCCGTCCACGCCCGCACCAGCGGTCGGATGTTCTCGTTCACCAGCGTTCCCGCCGAAGTGATCGATCTGTCGACCGGTGCCCTGCCGGCGTCACGAGCGGCCAGCGACGTGCTCGCGACGGGGCTGGGCACGGTGATGTCCGGCTACCTGGCGACGGACGGGTACTTCCCTGCGGGGCTGCCGATCCTACGGCAGGCGCTGGCCGACCAACTCACGCGAGACGGGTTCCCCACACTGCCGCAGGAAGTGATGGTGACATCGGGAGCACAACAGGCGACGTGGTTGGCGATCAACTCCGAGGTCGAGGACGCCGATCGCGTGCTGGTGCAGGAGCCCACTTATCGCGGAGCCTTGGAGGTGTTGCGAGGTCGCGGGGCGCGGCTGGAATCCGTGCCGATGGAGCGCGGCCGCATGGCGCCGGAGTTGACGCGCAGGGCGCTTGCCAGGGGCGTGAGGCTGGCTTACTGCCAGTCCGGCATCCACAACCCGACGGGACGGGCGCTGGCTACCACGAGCCGGCGCGCACTGGCGGCCGCTGTCAACGAGCACGGCGTCGTGACGATCGACGATCACGCGACGGCCTCGCTGCTGTTCGCCGAGGGGCCGGCTGATCCGGGATTGACCGGGCTGGTCGATCCGGATCTGCTCGTGACCATCGGAAGCATGTCGAAACCGTTCTGGGGTGGGCTGCGCGTCGGATGGGTGCGCGCCAGCCAGGACCGGATTCGCGGGCTCGTCGAGGTGATCAAGCCCGTGCAGATGGCGTGCTCGGTGTACGACCAACTGGTCGCCGTCGAGATGCTGCGGCGCGCCGACGAGGCGCGAGCCGAACGCCGGACGATGCTCCTGGCGTCCCTTGCGGCCACCGAGAAGCAGTTGCGGGACGCCTTCCCGCGCTGGTCGTGGGACCCGATCGACGGTGGGTCCGGGTTGTGGGTCGACGTCGGTGAGGACGCCGTCGCGCTGGCCGAGCGAGCCAAGCGGGTGGGCGTGCGCCTTGTCCCCGGGCCCGCGTTCTCCGCTCACGGGGGCCAGCGGACGATGTTGCGCATTCCCGTCTGGCATGAACCGGAGGTGCTCGCCGTCGCGCTGGAGAGGCTGCGCGAGGTCTGCACCCCGGCGTGATGAGCCAGGGCACGCAGCCGCGGGCTCGCTAACCGAGCACCTGTGGATCGACCCGGATGCGCAAGGCGCCCTCGTCCTTTCTGGCAGTCCGGACGGCGGCGGCGGCTTTGACCTCGGCGACCAAGCGGCGTCCGACGGACAGTGGTGCCCGCAGGGTCAGCCGGGTTGTAGCCCCCGCCTGTTCGGCGGGGGGCGGCAGATAGGCGACGACCGAGGCGCCGGCGGGGAGCCGCAACTCGGTACGAAACTCGGCCACGGCAGTGGACGGGCCCTCGACCACGACGAATCGGGACGCTGGCGGGAACCCCGCCTCGCGACGTCCGGCCAATTCCCGGGACGCCAAGGGGGCCGGATCGGCCCGCACCAACGCCTGGACCGCCGTCGCTTCGGACGGCCCGACCACGAGCACCGTGCCACCCTCGCGCGCCGGGCGGACGAGCGCGACGGCGGCCAGCCAGCGGCGAAGGGATTCCTCGCCGGCCCGAAGATCGGGACGAGTCAGGGCTGCGGCGGCGTCCAGCAGCACGGCGGCTGCATAGCCGGCAGCGGGAATGGGCTCGGCGCCCGGCGTACAGACCACGAGAGCCGGTTCCTCGGACACGACCGGGACGATGCGCTCGCCCGCCGACAACACGACGCGCGTGCCCGGGAAGGCCTTGCCGAGTTCCTCGGCCGTGCGGGTCGACCCGACGCCGGCCGCCCTGACCTGAGCAGACCCGCATTCGCTGCACCGCCACGGCCCGGCGGGTGGGCCGCACCAGGCGCAGGTCAGGCGCATACCGGTGCGCCCCGGCTCACCCCGCAGGCGTCCGGAGCATTGCGCGCAGGCCGCCGCTGTGCCGCAATCGGCGCACACCGCGCCGCGGACGTACCCGGCGAGCGGCACCTGCACCAGCACGGGCCCGGCAGCCAAACCTGCCCTGACAACGTCGAACACCTCTCGGGGCAGGCGCGTTTCGCGGGCGCGGGGATCGCGCTGCAACTGCCAGTCTGACGCTCCCGCGACGCGGACCACGGGCGTGACCTGCCGCAGGTCTGCCGGGCGGGACCCGATCTCGCCAAGCCACCCCGACTCGACCCATGACTGGCATTCGACGCTGCGCGCATGCGCGGCGAACAGCAGCCCGGCTCCCGCTTGGGTGGCCCGCAGCACGGCTACTTCGCGGGAGTGCGGGTAGGGAGCGCGAAGATCGGCGTACTGGTCGGAGCCGTCGTCCCACACCCCGATGAAACCGAGATCGCGCACCGGTGCGTACACCGCGGCTCGCGTGCCGATGACGAGTTGCTGCTGGCCACGGGCCACTGCGAGGAAGTGCCGGTACCGCACCGACGGACCCAGTTCCGCCGCGAGAACGGCGAAGGTGCCCTTGCCGCAGATGGTTTCGACGACCGCCTGCAACCGCTGGAGCGTGCGCTGGTCGGGCACAAGGATGATGGCGCCCCTGCCGGCCGACAGTGCCGCCTGCGCGGCGGCGACCAGGCCGGCGAAGGGATCGCCCAGGTTGGAGTGGACGGCAGCCACATGCCAGGTGGCCCTTGCGTGCCGACCGGCGGCGAGCGCGGACAGGAACGACTCACCGTGCGGGTACGACACCAGCGAATTGGCCCCTGATGCCTGGAGCGCCGGCGGTGGGGGAGCGGGTCGCTCGGCCGCCTCGGTGGCCGCATGCCGCGGTGGGATCGCCAGCCGCAGCATGTCGGCGACGGTTCCCGCGTAATGATCTGCCACCGCCCGCAGCAGTTGGTGCACGGCCGGCGTCAGCACAGGCTCGGACGACACCACCTTGTGCAAGCGGGCCAACTGACCCTCATGGTCGGACACCGCGAGCCGTGCGGTGACGAAGCCGTCCACCAAGCGCCCCGCGAACCGCACCCGGACGCGTGACCCTGGAACTGCCAGCGCATCGAGATCGGCCGGCACGAGGTAATCGAATTCCCGGTCGAGATGGGGCAGGTTGACGTCGACGACGACCCGCGCAACAGGCCCGCCGATCCCTTCGTCCACCATGCCCGGAATGCTAGACCGCGGCACTGACAGTCCTCGGCATCCGTGCGTCTGGCTAGGCTAGGCGGATGCGATTGGTTTTCGCAGGGACGCCCGTGGTCGCTCTTCCTGCTCTGGACGCGCTCGTGGCGGCGGGTGCCGACCTCGTCGGCGTCGTCACGCGTCCCGACGCCGCCCGCGGGCGCAGCAACCGCGCAGTGCCGTCGCCCGTGGCCCAGCGCGGCCTGGAGTTGGGGGTGCCCGTACTGAAGCCGTCACACCCACGTGATGCGGACTTCCAAGCCCGGCTGCGGCAGTTGGCGCCCGACTGCGTGCCGGTGGTGGCATACGGCGCGCTCATCCCGGACGCCGCACTCAGGATCCCGCGCCACGGTTGGGTGAATCTGCACTTCTCGCTGCTCCCCGCGTGGCGGGGCGCGGCGCCGGTGCAGCGGGCGCTGATGGCGGGGGTCCGTCGCACGGGGGTGACGACCTTCCGCATTGTCGCGGCGCTGGATGCGGGGCCGGTGTACCACCAGTCGGCCGTCGAGATCGGCCCCGACGAGACCGCCGGTGAACTTCTCGCCCGGCTCGCCGACCGTGGTGCCGGCCTGCTGACCGAGACGATCTCCGCGATCGAGGCCGGGGCCGAGCCCACCCCGCAGGACGAGGCCGGGGTGAGTCTCGCCCCGAAAGTCACGGTGGCCGATGCCGAACTGCACTGGGCGCTTTCGGCGGCGATCCTGCACAACCTCATCCGTGGCTGCAGCCCGAACCCCGGAGCCTGGACTACCTATGCCGGTAACCGGTTCAAGATCTTGGGGTCCCGCAGGTCCGTCCCCGCAGATCTCGCGCCCGGGCAGGTGCAGGTGGACAAGACCCAGGTCAGGGTCGGCACAGGTGCCGGCACTCTCGCACTGACCCAGGTGCAGCCGATCGGGCGGCGTCCGATGACCGCGCTCGACTGGGCGCGCGGACTCCGCGACCCGGAGCCGTGGCTCGGCCGTGAGTGAGGGTCGCGCACGGCACCGCGCCCCGGCGCGCACGAGCGGGCGACGGGATTCCGGACGCCCGCGATCCGGCGTTCCCGACCCGGCCCGGACACTCGCCTTCACCGTCCTGCGGCAGGTGACCGGGGACGGCGCGTTCCCCAACATCGTCCTCGCCCAGGCGCTGCGTGATCAGCGTCTACCCTCCCGGGATGCCGCGCTGGTCACGGAACTCGTCAACGGCACCTGCCGGTTCCACGGCACGTACGACCGCATCCTGGAAGCGGCTTCGGGGCGCTCACTGACGACCCTGCAACCGGCGGTCATCGACGTCCTGCGCCTCGGGTGTCATCAACTGCTCAGCCTGCGCACGCCCGCTCATGCGGCAGTGACCGCGTCCGTCGACCTCGCCCGGCAGCGCATCGGGGAGCGGGTGACGGGTCTGGTCAACGCCGTGCTGCGGCAGGTGCTGCGGCAAGACATTGACGCCTGGACGGCCGAACTTTCGGCAGGCGAGGACGAATTCACCGCGCTCGCGACCCGCACGCATCACCCGGCATGGATCGTCGCCGCCTACGCAGACCGGTTACCGGCAGGGCAACTGGAGGCCGCGCTGGCAGCCAACAACGTGCCTGCGCTGCCCACGCTGGTGGCGCGCCCCGGACTCGCCGATCGAGCCGATCTGGTCGCGGCGGGCGCGACACCCTGCGAGTATTCGCCGTTCGGCGCTCGCATCGCAGGGGCACCCGGCGATCTGACCGCCGTCCGGGACGGCCGCGTCGGCGTCCAGGATGAAGGGTCGCAACTGGTCGCGCTCGCGCTCAGCCGGGCCGTGACCGAGACGGGTCCGTGGCTGGACGTCTGCGCCGGGCCGGGCGGGAAAGCGTCCCTCTTGCACGGACTGGCCAGAGAGCGCGACACCTGGCTGCTGGCGGCGGAGAAGGCGCCACACCGGGCGCGGTTGGTGGCGCAGGCGATGTCCGCGTACGGGCAACCCCCGCCGGTCATCTGCGCCGACGGCACCCGGCCTGCCTGGACGCCGAGTTCCTTCGCCGCTGTGCTCGCCGACGTACCCTGCACGGGGCTGGGTGCCCTGCGGCGGAGACCCGAAAGCAGGTGGCGCCGGGACGCGTCCTCCCTGGCGGAACTCGTCCCGCTGCAGCGGGCGTTGCTTTCCTCGGCGGTGGCGGCCGCCGCACCCGGTGGGGTGGTCGCGTACGTGACTTGCTCGCCGCACCCGGACGAGACCGTCGCGGTCGTGGAGGAGTTCGTCGCGGCCCAGCCCGACGTGGACGTGCTGCCCGCTGCCGCCTACCTGCCGGAAGTGCCCGCCGCCGGTGAAAAGTTCATCCAACTCTGGCCCCACCTGCACGGGACGGATGCGATGTTCTGCGCCCTCCTCCGCAAAGGGGTCCCGACGGCTAGAGTCGAATCGTGAGCATGAAGATCACCCCGAGCATCCTGAACGCCGACTTCGGCAACATGGCGAACGAGATCGCGCGCATCGACAGCGCCGACGGCGTGCACATCGACGTCATGGACTACCACTTCGTCCCCAACCTGACACTGGGCCTGCCCATGGTGGAGGGAATCCGGCGGGCGACGGACAAGTTCCTTGACATCCATCTGATGATCGCCGACCCCGACCGCTGGGCGCCGTCCTACGCCGAAGCGGGAGCCGAATCGGTCACATTCCACGTCGAGGCGTCCAACGCCCCGATCAAACTCGCCCGTGAGTTGCGCGCTGCCGGCGCGCGAGCGTCCATGGCGTTGCGCCCGGCGACCCCGATCGAGCCCTACGAGGACATGTTGGCGGAGCTTGACATGATCCTGATCATGACCGTCGAGCCCGGCTTCGGTGGCCAGAAGTTCCTCGACCTGACGCTGCCGAAGATCCGGCGCACCCGCGAACTCGTGGCGAAGCACGGCCTCGATGTGTGGGTGCAGGTGGACGGCGGTGTGGGCCCCGACACGATCGAACGGTGCGCCGAGGCCGGTGCTGACGTCTTTGTCGCCGGGTCGGCCGTCTACTCTGCCGCTGATCCGGACGCCATGGTCAACTCCTTGCGGGCGAAGGCGGAGGCTGCCTCCAAGTGAACCAACCGCCACCGGCGGGCACTCAGTGGTACGGCACCGCCATCGGTATCGGTGCGCTCGGTGTGGTGATGGTGGCGTACTACGCCTTTTACTGGGGGATACTCGGACTCTGGACGCCTAACCCGTTGCTGTGGTTGCTCGTGTTGCTCATGGGGGTGCCGCTGGTGCTCGTCGGCGCAGGCATGTTGTTGCTGCGGCGGCGAAAGAGGGCCGGGTTCTGGCTCGTCGCCGCGGGGCTGGCCTGGCTGCTGGTCATCGGGTTCAACGAGACCTGGGTGGCCACGTCGGCGTTGCTCAGCCAACTCATCCTGGCGGCGGGTACGGGCGCCGCGATCTACGGGTCCTTCGCCACCCGGCGCCGCTGAGTCGACGGCAGCCTGCTGCCCTCCGACGTCCGCCGGCCTCGGCGCGGTGGGCACTTGTTCTGCGCGTCCGGGCGCTGGCGCAAGCGGCGGGCCTGCCGACCGGGGTCAAGGTCCCGTGGTTCGCCGGCCTCGGCGAGGCGCCTCTGTGGTGCGGGAGGGAGTTAGGGCAGGCCGGTGCGTGTGACCACTGTGTCGGTGCCGCGCCACCAGGATGGCCAGTAGGGTCCCGCAGGCTACGAGTGCGGTTCCGCTGACGATGCTGGACAGCCGGCCCGGCCAAGGAAGCTGGATCCCTGCCGGTGAGGTGAACATCCCCATGGCGAATGGTTCGGCGATCACGCCGGCCGGTGCGACGAGGGCCGCGATCCACCCCAGCGGACCGGGCCTGTGCGCGATGGCACCGACGAGGCCCAGAGGGATTCCGAGGATGACGGCGGCGACGAACCAGTAGGCGTTGGAGGCCCACACATCGGAGTCGTACACGCTGAGGGCCTGCCCAAGCCCGTAGTGGATCAGCAGGGCTGTGGTGCAGGCGAGAGGCCCCGCCACCGCCGCGCGCCCCTTGCCGGTCATGCACCAGCCTGCCCAGATTGCCAGGCCCGCCCAGATGGCACCGGCGTTGATGAACTTGCTCAGCGATAAGCGGACGGTGAGCAGTTCGGCCTCCTGGCCCGTCAGTTGGGCCTCGGTGGTGATGTTGCTGAGTAGGGCCAGGATCCCCGTGATCGCCGCGGGCAGGATGGCCCGCAGCCATGGCGAGCGGGCATCACGGCTCATGAGCACATCATCGCGCACCCAGGCGTCGGAGCCCGCCGCGCTGCCTGCTGCCCTCCGACGTCCGCCGCCGTCGCGTCCTTCCTGTTGGTGTCACCCCAGAGCACTCAGAGAGCCTGTCCCTCAACAGATTCCGCGGGCTCAGACGTCTCGGCCCGCCAATCCTTCCGGCCAACAAGCCGGTACCCCACCACGGTCAGGGCCATGGCGATGCCCAAGCCCTGGCGGGTCCACCACAACGCCACCGACGCGTCCGAGTGCCAGGAGCGCGGCGGGCTTGCCAGCAGCACCAGCGCCAATCCGGCGGGCAACGCCAGGCCGGCGATCAGACCGAGCGTGCCGGGGGCGGTGAGGAAGGAGCCGACCAGCGCGATGCCGGCCGCGATCGGCACACAGATGGCCACGACGAGGGCAACCCCCGCCGGCGTGAGGGTGCCGGTGCCGTACCAGCCCACCGTTGTCGCCACCAGGAATAGCGACGCGTACGGCCAGGCGCGAAGCCAGCGGTGAAGCGGTTTGCCCGAGTCGCCGCGGCTGAGCGCCCAGGTGGCGGCCACCGACACGATCGCCCATCCCCAGGTGCCGGTCACGAACTCCAGAATCAGTCCACCCACGACGCCGAGGTTCATCAGAGCCATGGCTCCTGCACCGAAGAGCAGCCCGAGCACCAGCGCGGCACCTGACTTCACCAGGGGTGAAAGCTTCATGGTCAATCCTTTGCCGCAGCCGCAGCCATAGTGCTGGTTATCCATCCGGCGGTGGCGAACCCCGAACTCGACGCGCTGAACGAGCCAACCATCGCACCCCCAGGCGCCGCGGCGGCAGGCGCCGCGCTGCACGGGTTCTGCGCCGCCAGGCGCTGAGTCGGCGGCGGGCCTGCCGACTGGGGTCAAGGTCCTGCGGTTCTCCGGCCCGGGCGAGCCGCCGTTGTGGTGCCGCTAACTGCGTACTTGTGCATTTCAGCGGTGTGGGCTTCCACTGGTGCGCAATTCCGGGCCCCAGTGAAAGCCCACACCGCCGAAATGAACGCCGCTGCTCGTGCCTGTCGCGGGATCGGCCAGAAGCAGGCTCTGATACGAAAGTAGCCCGGGGGCCGGTCAGGCGGTTCGCTTGAGGTGATTCGTAGCCGAGGGCTTGGAGTTGACGGATGGCGTTGGGTTCGGTTCGTTCGGGGGTGGTGTGCCGGATGTCAGACGGACCGGGCACCGCATCTGATCGCCGTTCTGTGGGGGTGGTCCGGGCGGGCTTCCTGATTTGATTCAGCCATATGGACATGAGGTCGCGATTCGGCCGGTCCATGACCAAAAGCCTGCATCAAATCAGGATGCGTCCCCCTACACCGCCAGGGGCCAGTCGGTCGGCAGGTCGCGCATCAATGGCCGGCCTCGGCGAGCCGCAGTTGTGGTGCCGCTAACTGCGTCCTTGTGCATTTCAGCGGTGTGGGCTTCCACTGGTGCGCAATTCCGGGCCCCAGTGGAAGCCCACACCGCTGAAATGAACGCCGCTGCTCGTGCCTGTCGCGGGATCGGCCAGAAGCAGGCTCTGGTTTAAGCACGAGGCCACCGGTCGCGCGGGTCACGGTGCCGGCAGCCGCTGGTTTGAGGGTGAGGTCACCGGTCGCGCCACGGTCATGGTGCCGGCCCCCGGAGCGGGCCCGGCTCGTGGTTAAGTCGCGCTTGGCGCATCAAATGTGTCGGCCTCGGACAACGCCTGGCTTGTTGTGGGGGTCGCGCGCGGGGCCTCGCTCGTGGTTGCGGGAACTACTCGCAGGGCCTCACTCGCCGCGGCGCCGCAGGTAGCGCTGGAACTCGGCGGCGATCTGATCGCCGGTGGCCTCTGAGGCGGCTTCCTCGTCGTGGGCTCGTTCGAGCCCCGCCACGTAGGCCCTCATGTCTGGATCGTCGCCCATCAGTTCGTCCACTCCGTGTTGCCACGCGGCCGCGAGTTCGGGCAGGTCACCCTGGTCGAGTCCCTGGTCGAGCAGATCCTCGATATGCGACAGCAGAGCCAGCGACCCCTTGGGGCTCGGTGATTCGGCGACATAACCCGGCATCGACGCCCACACCGACACCGTGGGCAAGCCGACCCGCTGGCACTCGTCGGACAGGACTCCGATGATGCCCGTCGGGCCTTCGTAAAGGGACGGTTCCAAGCCGTGCCGGGCGCCGACAGCGGGGTCGGACGAAGTCTTGACCACCGCCACAGGCCGGGTGTGCGGCGTGTCCGCTGCCATCGCACCCAGCAGGATCACCAGTCGTGCATGCGATTGGCTGACAGCCGGGAGCAGTTGGCGGCAGAAGTCGCGCCACCGCAGGTTCGGCTCCGGGCCCTGAATCAGGACGAGGTCGCGAGCCGGCAGGTGGGCAACGTGGACGGACGTGGTCGGCCACGTGAGCCTGCGGTCACCTTCAGGGGTCGGTTCCAGCGTCGGCCGGGTGACCTGATAGTCGTAGTAGTCGTCGGGGTCGAGGGTGAATCGCAAGTGGTTCGGATAGGTCTCCAACAGGTGCAGGATCACGCCCGTGCCCGCGCCGCACGCATCGTTCCAGCCCGTGAAGGCTGCGATGGCGACTGGGTCCCGCAGTTGCGCCCAAGGTGTGCCCGGCATGCAGCCACTCTACCGAGCCCTCTTCACCGCACCCATATGGTTGGGTCTCATGACCGCTCTGCGCGCAGCCCTGACCAGCACTGTCGTCGTGGCCGACGGGGCCATGGGCACGATGCTGCAGGCCGCGGGGCTCACACTCGCCGATTTCACCGGCCTCGACGGCTGCAACGAGGTCTTGAACGTCACGCGCCCGGACGTCGTGGCGGGCGTCCACAGCGCCTACTTCGAGGCCGGAGCGGACGCCGTCGAGACCAACACTTTCGGCGCCAACCTGTCGGCTCTCACCGAATACGACAGCGCGTCCCGCATTCACGAACTCTCGCTGGCCGGCGCCCGGATCGCACGTGAGGTGGCCGACCGGTTCACCACGCCCGAAAGGCCGCGGTGGGTGCTGGGCTCGATCGGCCCGGGCACCAAACTGCCCAGCCTGCGCCACGTGAGCTTCGCCGCGCTCCGGGACGGGTACCAGCGGCAAGTCGAAGGACTGCTCGAAGGCGGGGTGGACGGTCTGCAGATCGAGACCTGCCAGGACCTGCTGCAGGCGAAGGCGGCCGTCGTCGGGACGAAACGGGCCTTGCACGCCCTGGGCGGCGATGCCCCGATCATCGTCAGTGTCACCGTCGAGACCACAGGGACCATGCTGCTCGGCACCGAGATCGGGGCCGCCCTCACGAGCCTGGCGTCACTGGGCATCGACGTTGTCGGCCTCAACTGCGCCACCGGGCCCGAGGAGATGGCCGAGCACCTGCGGCACCTGTCCCGGTTCGCCGAGATCGGCGTGTCGTGCATGCCGAACGCCGGACTGCCCCAGCTCACCGCGGACGGCGCCCGCTACCCGCTGGGCCCGGACGGACTGGCTTCTGCCCTCGACCGGTACATCGCCGAGTTCGGGCTCTGTCTCGTCGGCGGCTGCTGTGGCACCACACCACAGCACATCGCTGCACTGGCGGCGGTCGCCCGGGGACGCGAGGTCCCAACGCGCGAGGTGCCCGTTCCGGCGTCCGTCGCGTCGCTTTATGCCGAGGTGCCGCTGCGTCAGGACGTCAGTTACCTCGCGATCGGCGAACGCACCAACGCCAACGGCTCGAAGGCGTTCCGCGAGGCCATGCTGGCGGGCAATTGGGGCGAGTGCGTGGACATCGCGAAGAACCAAAGTCGCGAGGGAGCCCACCTGTTGGACGTCTGCGTGGACTACGTAGGTCGCGATGGGACGGCCGACATGGCCGAGATGGCCGCCCGACTTGCGACTGCCGTCCCGCTGCCGATCATGCTCGACTCGACCGAGCCGGAGGTGATCGCCGCCGGCTTGGAGGCGCTCGCCGGGCGCACAATCGTGAACTCGGTCAACTACGAGGACGGCGACGGCCCCAAGTCCCGCTTCGGGCGGATCATGCCGCTGGTCCGCGAGCACGGTTCGGCCGTGGTCGCCCTCACCATCGACGAACAGGGCCAGGCCCGGACGACCGAGTGGAAGGTCGCGGTGGCCGAACGGCTCATCTCGGACTTGACGGGTAAATGGGGGATGCGGCCGGCGGACATCGTGATCGACTGCCTCACGTTCCCGATCGCAACCGGCCAGGAGGAGACTAGACGCGACGGGATCGCCACAATTGAAGCGATCCGTGAGATCAAGCGCCGTCACCCGGAGGTGCTCACGACGCTGGGACTGTCCAACGTCTCGTTCGGCCTCAACCCGGCGGCCCGCGTGGTGCTCAACTCGGTGTTCCTCAACGAGTGCATCACCGCCGGCCTGGACTCCGCGATCGCCAATGCGGCCAAGATCGTCCCGATGGCGCGCATCCCCGACGAGCAGCGCGAGGTCGCTCTCGATCTGGTCTACGACCGCCGGACGCCCGACTACGATCCGCTGACGCGGTTCCTCGAACTGTTCGAGGGCGTGACCACTGCCGCGACCAAGCAGGCCCGTCAAGCAGAACTGCTGGCGCTGCCGATCAGTGAGCGTCTGGCTCGGCGCATCGTCGACGGCGAGGCGAAGGGGCTTGAGGACGACCTGCTCGAGGCGTTGGGCGCAAAGCCGGCACTGGAGATCATCAACGACGACCTGCTGGCGGGCATGAAGACCGTCGGCGCCCTGTTCGGGGCGGGTCAGATGCAGTTGCCGTTCGTACTGGCCTCGGCCGAAGTGATGAAGACCGCAGTCCGGTTCCTCGAACCGCACCTGGACCGCAGCGACGACCGGGGCAAGGGGACGATCGTCCTGGCGACTGTAAGCGGCGACGTACACGACATCGGCAAGAACCTCGTGGACATCATCCTGTCCAACAACGGGTACACCGTCGTCAACCTAGGCATCAAACAGCCCATCTCGGCGATCGCGGAGGCGGCGGTCGAGCATCGGGCCGACGCCATCGGCATGAGCGGGTTGCTCGTGAAATCCACGGTCGTGATGCGCGACAACCTCGTCGAACTCACCACCCGCGGGCTGGCCGATTTCCCCGTGCTGCTGGGGGGAGCCGCGCTGACGAGGGCATTCGTCGAAGACGACTTGCGTGGCCTGTACGGCGGTGAGGTGCGATACGCCCAGGACGCGTTCGAAGGGCTGTCCCTCATGGAGACGCTCATGGACATCAAGCGCGGTGTCTCCGGCGCCGAGTTGCCGCCGCTTCGAGGCCGCCGCTCCAAGAGCGGAGGGCGCACGGCCCCGCGTCGGAGCGCGCCCGCCGACTCGACGCCGTCCACCGCGGTCGCGCGCGACGTCGCCCGGCCGACCCCGCCGTGGTGGGGGTCGCGGGTGGTCAAAGGCATCCAATTGGCCGACGTGGCAGCCTGGCTCGACCAGCGGGCAACGTTCATGGGGCGGTGGGGGCTGCGTCCCGGCACGGGCGAACGCGGTTACGAGGAACTCGTCGAGACCGAGGGGCTGCCCCGGTTGCGGGCCCTGCTCGACCGTATCCAGACCGAGGGCCTGGCGGAATTCGCCGTCGTGTACGGGTACTGGCCGTGCGTGTCGGAGGGCAACGACCTGGTCGTCCTCGACCCGGACGATCACGATCGCACAATCCAGAGGTTCACGTTCCCGCGGCAGCATCGCGACCGCCGCCTGTGCCTGGCCGACTTCTTCGCGTCCCGCAGCGAGGCCGACGAACTCGGGCGGCCCGATGTCATCGCGCTCCAGCTTGTGACCATGGGCTCCGAGGTGTCCCGAACCACGGCCCGGTTGTTCGAGGCCGACAAGTTCCGTGACTACCTGGAGTTGCACGGGCTGAGCGTCCAGTTGACCGAGGCCTTGGCCGAGTTGTGGCACGCCAGGGTGCGAACCGAACTGGCGTTGCAGGGCGACGGCCCCCTTGAGGAGATGTTGACGCGCCAGCAGTACCAGGGCTCCCGGTACTCGTTCGGGTACCCGGCGTGCCCCGATCTGGGCTCGCGAGCGCAACTGGTCGACCTGCTCGATCCGGCGCGCATCGGCGTCGTCCTCTCGGAGGAAATGCAGTTGCACCCGGAGCAGTCGACCGACGCGCTCATCGTCCATCACCCGCAGGCGAAGTACTTCTCCGTCTGAGCGTCCGTTCAGCAGTGCCGCGGTCTATCCGTCAGCCCGTGCGCGCCCGCCCACCAGCCCGGCCAGCGCCGGGCCCACGAGGATGGCGAGGAAGTAGACCCACGTGCCCACGAGGCCGAACACCGGGACGACTCCGTTGCCGAGCGCGAGGAGGAACTGGCTCAACGCCACCACGGCCGCCCAGATGGCCCCTCGCTGTGCGCCCTCGCCCACGCCCCGAATCTTGACCAGCCGCCCGAGCACGAAGGTCAGAATCAGCATCAGGACAGCCGCCAACGCGAACATGATGCTGATCTGGGTAAGCAGGGCCGGCGGCACACTCCCGTCCTCCGGAGCCGACTCATACGGGAAGGGGAGCCCCAGCGCCGGCCCGGCGATGGAGGCGCCCAGTTGGGCCAACTGACCCACGACGGCCAGCGCGACGCCGATCAGCACATCCACGAGCACCCGCTTGACCATCGGCTCCGCCTCCCGCAGTGATGCTTCGAACACTAGTGATCGCTCCGCGTTCACGGGGCTGTAACAGGGGCGAGCTAGGCTGGGGGCCACATGAATACAGAAGAGATGGCGGCCTGGAGGCCGCGAGTGGTTGCACTCGATATCGACGGGACACTCGTCGACCACGAGGGAGTGCTTCCTGACGATGTGCGCCGGTCGGTCCGGCGCGTTGTGGAGGCCGGGGCTCCGGTCGTCCTCACTACCGGACGTAGTTGGCATGCCACGCGCCCGGTGTTCGAACAGATGGGGCTCCCCGCGGGCCCCGCTGTCGCGTCCAACGGAGCGGTGACGGTCTCGTTCCCGCCCTTCCAACTCGAGCAGGTGCTGACGTTCGACCCGGCCGAGGTGATTGAGAGGGTGCTGCGGGAACACCCGACCGCTGCCCTCGCTGCCGAAGTGATCGGGCAGGGCTACCGGGTGACCAAGCACTTCCCCGACGGCGACCTGTCCGGCGAGATAGAAGTGGTCAGCGTCGACGAACTCGCCGGCAGCGACGTCACCCGACTGGTCGTACGCGATCCGGAAGCGTCCGACATCGAGTTCATCCGGTTGGCCGAACGCATCGGCCTGCACGGGGTGAGTTACTTCGTGGGCTGGAGTGCGTGGCTCGACATTGCCCCGCCCGGGGTGAACAAGGCCACCGCGTTGGCGCAGGTGGTCTCCGGCCTGGGATACGGGCCCGCGGAGGTGCTCGCGATCGGTGACGGCCGCAACGATATCGAGATGCTCGCCTGGGCCGGTCGCGGAGTCGCCCTCGGCGACGCCGCCCTCGAGGTGCAGGCAGTAGCCGATCACGTCACCGGCAGGTTCGTCGACGGTGGCACGGCGCACGAGTTGGATCGCTGGTTCGGGGGCCGTGCGGTGTCCCGCTCCCCGCTGACCGGCAGCCTGGCGTCCTGACCGCCGCACTAGCAAGGATGGGCATATGACTTCGCTGCTGCCGCTGGCAGCCCTGTGGGATTTCGACGGCACGCTGGTCGATTCGGCCAGCAACTGGTTTCGCGCTGAGGCCGCCGTGGTCGCGGCGCTCGGAGGGCCGGCGTGGCCACAAGAAGAGTCCGCCCGCATCCATGGGTTCTCGATGATCGACGGCGCCAAGACACTGATCGAGTGGTGCGGCAGGACCGGCGAGGCCGACCCCGAATGGGCGATCGGGCTCATGGAGGACGACGTCCGGGCGAGCATGTCGGGTGCTGTGCTGCAGTGGCAGCCGGGGGCGCTCGAGTTGGCCGCCGAAGTCGCCTCGCACGGGCTGCCGCAGGCGATCGTGTCCGCGACGAGCGTGTCGATCCTTGAGGACGCGATCGCGTCCCTCGACCCGAATCCCTTCGCGACGGTCGTCGGCGGTGACAGCGTCAACTGGGGCAAGCCGCATCCCGAGCCGTACCTGACGGCGGCGGCCCGGCTGGGAGTGCCCGCCAGGGCGTGTGTCGCGTTCGAGGATTCCCGCGAGGGCCGCGCTGCCGCCGAGGCGGCGGGCTGTTTCGTGGTGGCCATCAACTTCAACTACCCGCACAGTTCGGCCCCCGGTCGAATGCCGGTCGACACCTTGGAAGCCCTAGGCTGGGGCGGTGTCGTTGAGGAGTTCGGCCGCTGGGCTGCGGCGCGGTAGCCGTTGGCTGCTGCCGGTCATCCTCGTTCTCGGAGCGGTTCTGACGGGCTGCACCGACCCCGCCCCCATCCTTCCCAGCAGTCCATCGACGACCGCGCCGCGTTCTTTCACCGTCGTCACGACCGAGTCCATCTCGCAACTCGACCCGGCCGGTGTCACCACCGACATGGGAGCGACGATCGCCACCGCCGTTTTCCAGCGCTTGATGATCGTTCAGCCCGAGACCGATCTGCTCAAGCCCGACGCCGCAGACGACTGCCTCTTCCGCTCACCGCTCCTGTACGAGTGCCGCCTCAAGCAGGGGCTGATGTTCCACAACGGCAATCCGTTGTCCGCCAGCGACGTCAAGTTCTCCCTGCAGCGCGCTCTTCAGTTCGCCACTCCCGGCGGGTCGGCGTCCCTGCTGTCGTCCCTCAGCACCATCGAGACGCCTGACCAGCACACCGTCCGCTTTCTGCTGAAGTGGGCTGACACCCGGTTCGGTTACGCTCTCGCGACTCCGGCGGCGTCCATCGTGGACGAAGCCGCCTACCGGCCCACTGAACTGCGACCGGACGAGTTGATTCCACTCGGCTCGGGGCCTTACCGACTGATAACGCACTCGCGCGAACGCGCCGTGTTCTCGCAGTACACAGGCTATCTCGGGCCTACGCCGGCGCATGTCACCCCGCTGATCGTCCAGCGACTGGCGGATCCGGCGTCCGTCGAGGAGGCGATGATCGACAACACCGCCGAAGTGGCGTGGCGGGGGCTCGACCAGCCAGCGGTGACTCGCCTGCAGCAACAGATCGACAGCAGGGCCGAGCGCACCACCGACACCGGGTGGACGCGAGTGTCCCTGCCGGGAAGGCAGGTGCTGCGGCTGATGTGGGCACCGAACGGCCCGCACCGGCTCAACGCCACCCTGCGTGCGGACGTCAGCTTGGCCCTTCAGACCGAGCGGACACTGGATTCGATCGTGCCCCGGGGCGTCGAAGGACATGTGGCCGCGTTCCCGCTCGGCGGCAGACCTACTCTGACCCCGCGGCCTTCGCCGGCTGTTACGTTGCGGTTGTCCTACCCCGAAGGCGTTCCCGGGGCGGCTGATGCCGCAGCGCTTCTGCGCAGCCGGTTGGGCGCTGCCATCGGCCTCACGGTGGAGTTGGCGCCCGCCGACCCCACGGCCGATCTGTCCCTGTCGTGGACGCTGCCCGCACTCGACACGGCTACGGGTTGGCTGCAGCCCTACCTGGACAACCCACTGCCGGGCAGCGCCGGCAAACTCGCTGAGCTGGACCAACGTGCCAGAACGGCTACGGACGAGAACGTGAGGGCGGTCGCTTTGTCGGAGATCCAGAAGCAGGCTGCGGCCGACAACGTGGTCGTCCCGATCTCGCAGACCGACGGCGTCATGTTCACCGCCGCCGGGGTGCGGCTCACCGAACCGGGTTTCGGTCCGGCGTGGCAACTGGCCTTGTGGGGGTTGGAACGGTGAGCGATTACGCGGGAGTGCGAACGGGACCGTTGGTGGCGGGCGAGCGGGTCACGCTCACCGACTCCAAGGGGCGCAAGCACTCGATCAGCCTGGTTCCGGGCGGAGTGTTCCACACCACCAAGGGCGGTATTTCGCACGATGATCTGCTGGGAGGCCCGGAGGGGGTCGTCGTGACGTCGGCCGCGGGCATGGAATACCTGGCGTTCCGGCCCCTGCTGAACGATTTCGTCGTTTCGATGCCGCGCGAGGCTGCCGTCGTCTACCCGAAGGAGGCCGCCCAGATCGTCATGTTCGCCGACATCTTCCCCGGCGCCCGGGTCGTCGAGGCCGGTGTGGGGTCCGGTGCCCTCACGATCTGCCTGCTGCGCGCCCTCGGCCCGACCGGGCAGCTCACCTCATACGAGCGCCGGCCCGACTTCGCGGCAGTGGCCGAGCGCAACGTCGCCAGTTTCTACGGATTCCGGCCGCCGAACTGGACCGTGCGCGTGGGGGACCTGCAGGACGAGATCACCGACGCCCCGATCGATCGCGCCATCCTGGACATGCTTTCCCCCTGGGAGTGCGTCGATGCCGTCGCCGGAGTGCTTGTCGGCGGGGGAGTGCTGTGCTGCTATGTGGCAACCACTACTCAGTTGGGGCGGACGATGGACACGCTGCGGGTGCACGGCGGCTTTACCGAGCCTGTCGCAACCGAAACCACCACCCGCGAATGGCGTGCCGAAGGCCTGGCGATCCGGCCCGGGCACGGCACTTCGGGGCACACGGGATTCCTGATCATCGCCCGGAGGCTGGCCCACGGAGTCACCGCACCGCGCCGCACCCGGCGTCCTTCGCCCGGCGCCTACGGACCCGACTACACCGGCCCGAGACCCGATTGGGTGGGGCCTGTCTCGGGTTAGAGCGGAGTGTCGACCTCGGCTGGCCGCCGGTTGAGGATGAACGCGACCACGACCCGCCACCCCACCAGGAATACCGCCAGCAGCGCTGCCGCGACGAGGACGAAGGTGGGCTGAATGGACTGCCCGTTCATGACCCGGAAGGTCATGCCGACGACCACCGTTGCGGCCCAGACGATGATGCCCACCGGGAGGAGTTGGAAGAAAGACCTGACGATCAGGCCGGCCCAGGCCAGGAAGGCCGCCAGCATGAACGGGAATGCGACGCCGAACAGACGGAAGATGCCGTCCCACGTGAGCAGTGATGCAGGGTCGACCCGATCGTGGTTCACGAGACCTATCGCCGCGAACAACAAGATCATGACTTGGTCGATCAGGACGGACAACACCGGATTGAACTCACGCTTCACCTTGCCCACACTACCGGTGCCGTTCCCGGCCGGTGAACGTGGCTCGCCATCGCGCGCCGGTCAGGTGGGGATCAGGCGCGGCAGCATGTCCTCGAGAGTGACCAAGCCGCGTTCGGTGCCGTCGATCCTCACGATTGCGAGGTGGCTGCGGGTGCGCCGCATCTCCTGGACGGTGGCGGTCAGCGCGTCGGATCCTTCCACGACGAGAGGAGTCCGGGCGAACTGGAGGGCAGGGGTCCGCGGATCGGTGATCTGCAGAGTGTCGCGGACATGAACCACACCCACGGTCGACTGCCCGGCACGTAGCAGCACCCGCATGTGCCCGGAGGCCATGGTGGCCCTTTGCACGTCGGCAAAGGTCGCCGTGCTCGGGACGGCGGTCAGGCGCTGAGACCGAGGCAGCGTGTCTGCGACGGTCATGTCTGAGAGCGTGAGCGCTGTCGTCATGGATCGGCGGTAGGCGACGTCCAGCGCCCCCACGCTCGCCGAGTGCTCGACCAGTTGGCGCAGGCCGGCGGCGTCCTGGCCGGAACTGAGTTCGGTGACGGGTTCGGCGCCCGCCACTTTCACGAGCCAGATGGCGGTGGAGTTGAGGGCGCGCAACAAGGGCCGGAACAGGAACATGAAGCCGCGCATCGGCAGCGCCAACAGCACCGCCGAACGCTCCGGATGGGCGATGGCCCAGGACTTGGGCGCCATCTCGCCGACTACCAGATGCACGAACGTGACTATGAACAGCGCCAGCACGAACGCGGCGACGTCGGCCGCGGTGTGAGGCAGCCCGGTGAGTTCCAGCAGCGGCGTCAGCGCGTGGTGGACGGCGGGCTTGGTGATCGCTCCCAGCGCGAGGGTGCAGATGGTGATGCCCAACTGAGACCCTGCCAGCAGCAGGCTGAGTTCGGACGCGTTGCGCAGGGCCGCGCGTCCGGCCACGGACTTGGTTGCCGCATCCTCCAGCCTGTGAGGCCGTGCCGCCATGAGGGCGAACTCGGCGCCGACGAAGAAGGCGCTGGCCGCGATGATGAGGATCGTCCAGATCACGGTCGCGGTGGCGCTCATTGGGCCACCCCCGGTTCTGCGAAACTGATGCGGACCCGGCCCGGCACATGCTGGGCGATGCTGAGGACCTCGATGCGGGCGCGCCGATGTGTGGGCTCGTCGTCCAACACCGAATGCGGCAGGTCCACCTCGACGACGGTGCCTGCCTCCGGCAGGTCGCGCAGCGTGTAGATCACCAGGCCGCCGATCGTCTCGTAATCACCCTGTGGCAGATCGGCACCGATGATGCGTTCGACCTCGTCGACGTGGACATCGCCGTCGAGTTCCCAGAATCCGTCAGCACCCGCAACAGGCACCCGGGACGCCTCCGGGTCGTGCTCGTCGTCCAGATCGCCGACGATCTCCTCCGCCAGGTCCTCCAGAGTGAGGATGCCGGCGAAGCCTCCGTACTCGTCCACCACGCACGCAAGTTCCTGACCGGATTCGCGCAACTGCCGCAGCGCCAACGGGAGCGGCAACGACTCCGGCAGAAAGACTGCGGGCTTGACGATGCTGCTGACCGGCGCCGATTCGGTCGGCGGACGTCCGAGCACGTCAACGAGGTGGGCGACGCCGATGACAGTTTCGTCGGCCGTCAACACGGGGTAGCGGGTGTGGCCGGAAGCCATTAGTTGGCGCACCTGTGAGATCTCGGTGGTGTCGCGCAGCGTGTCGACGTGCGGGCGTGGCTGCATCGCGTGGCCGACGTCACGTCGCGGGAAGTCGAGGATCCTGTCGAGAAGGGTGGACAGTTCGGGCGACAGTTGGCCCGATTCGCGGGACGCATCGACCACCCTCATCAGGTCGGACGCCGTGGCGGTGTTCTCGACGTCGTGCACCGGAGCGATGCGAAGGGCTCGCAGGAGCAGTTCCGCCGCCTTGTCGAAGATCCAGATCAGCGGTCCGAAGACGGTGAGGTACAGCTTCGTTGAGGGAGCGAGCCAACCGGACATCTCGTCGGGGCGGGAGATCGCGTAGTTCTTCGGGAACAGTTCCCCGAACAGCATCTGCACGAGGGTCGAGAACGCGAGCGCCACGAAACCGCCGACGCCGACGGACACCGCTGTCAGCGTCCCTCCCGAGATCAGGTGCCCGATCGCCTGCCCGATCAGCGGTTCGGCCACATAGCCCACGAGCAGCCCGGTCACCGTGATGCCGAGTTGAGCACCGGACAGCATGAACGAGGTGCGGCGTGTGATGGCGAGGGTCCGGAGCGCCATCTTGTCGCCCTGGGCGGACCGGGCCTGGAGCCGCGCACGGTCGACCGCCATATAGGCGAACTCCTGCGCCACGAAGTACGCGGTGAAGACCGTGATTCCGAGGACCGCGAGCACCCCCGCGAGCAGGGATATCAGTGGCGGCATGAACCCTTCCTGGTCGGCCCTTGGTGCCGGCGAGCAGACCGGTGATTCCGGTCGGAGCAGTCGGCCAGCCTGGGTAGGCTGCTGCGAGGAGAATATTCGATGCCAGCGGGGTTGCGGCTGCGGTTCCGCGCTAGGGGAGTGATTGGTGAACGAGTTGTCGGCCGAGTCCTACCGCGGGGCCACGACGTCGTTTCGTGATTTCGTGCGGGCCGTTGCGCCCGAGACGCTCCCGCGTGGTGCCGCAGACGGGTCCCCGTTGACGTCCCACGGCACGACCATCGTCGCCGCGACGCACGTCGGAGGTGTCGCCATGGCCGCCGATCGTCGCGCCACCATGGGCAACATCGTGGCCCAGCGCGACATCCGCAAGCTCTTCGCCGCCGACGAATACGCGATTCTCGGCATCGCGGGCGCGGCGGGCATCTCTCTGGAACTGGCCCGGCTGTACCAGGTGGAACTTGAGCATTACGAGAAACTGGAGGGAGCGCCGCTGTCGCTCGACGGCAAGGCGAACCGTCTGGGCGGACTGATCCGGGGCAATCTCGATCTCGCTCTCCAAGGGTTGGCCGTCGTACCGGTTCTCGGCGGGTTCGATCTGCGCACGCGGGTCGGGCGCATCTTCAGCTACGACGCGACCGGCGGCCGGTACGAGGAAACCGGATTCCACAGCATCGGGTCCGGGGCCGCCTATGCCCGGGGGGCGCTCAAGAAGCTGTACCGCCCCGGCCTCTCCGAGTCGCAGGCATGCACCGCGCTGCTGCAGGCACTCGTCGACTCGGCTGACGACGACGCGGCCACGGCCGGGCCCGACGTGTCCCGCGGCATCTACCCCATCGTCATGACTGTGGACGCAGGTGGCGTCCGCGAGTTGGCGTCCGCCGAACTGGACCCGCTGGTGGCGTCCATCCTGGCCGCGCGCCGCACTCGTCCCGACGGACCGGAGGCTCCGCTGCTATGACGGTTCCGTTCTACGTCTCACCCGAGCAACTGATGAAGGACCGGGCCGAGTACGCCCGCAAGGGCATCGCCCGCGGCCGCACCGTTGTGGTGTTCCGCTACGACCAGGGCATCTGCTTCGTGGCAGACAACCAGTCGCAGACGCTGCACAAGATCTCCGAGATCTACGACCGCCTCGGATTCGCGGCAGTCGGCCGGTACAACGAGTTCGAGAGCCTGCGGATCGCCGGCATCCGCCACGCCGACCTGCGGGGATACTCGTACGACCGCAGCGACGTCACGGGGCGCGGGTTGGCGAACGCCTACGCGCAACTGCTCGGATCCGTGTTCTCGAACGCCGCCGAGAAGCCGCTCGAGGTCGAGTTGATCGTTGCCGAACTCGGGCACACACCCGCGTCCGACCAGTTGTACCGGCTCACCTACGACGGGTCGGTCATCGACGAACGTGACATCGCCGCGATGGGCAGCGCGGCCGACGAGGTCGTCGCCCAGGTGCGGAGCGAGTTCGACCCGGGTGCAGAACTCGGGGTATCCCTGGGCTTGGTGGTCAGTGCGCTCACGGCGGCGCCGACGGACGCCGAGATCGACGCGCTCGAGGTGGCCGTCCTCGACCGCACCAGGCAGCAGGAACGGAAGTTCGTCCGCGTCGGCAACGGCTCCCTCAGGGAGTTGCTGGGTGAATGACCAACTGTCCCCGGCGCTGATCATCGGCACGGGCCTCATCGGCGCTTCGGTCGGCCGGGCACTCACTGCTTCGGGGGTCACGGTTCACCTCATCGACAAGGTGTCCAGTCACGCCGTCGTCGCCGCCACGATCGGGGCGGGCACGACCGACCCCGTCGACCCCGAAGCCGTCCGGCTGGTGATCGTCGCCGTCCCTCCCGGGGCGTTGGTGAAGGTGATCGCCAAGGCGCTGTCACAGTACCCGCAGGCAATAGTCACCGACGTGGGCTCGGTCAAGAGCAAGATCCTGCACGAACTGTGGGAGACGCCGGGTGTCGATCTCACCCGCTACGTCGGGTCGCACCCCATGGCCGGCACTCATCATGCGGGGCCGCTGACGGCGTCGGCCACACTTTTCGTAGACCGCACCTGGGTGCTCGCGCCACACCGGGCGTCCAGCGAGCGCGCGATCGAGGTGGTGACCGAGTTGGCCCAGCGGTGCGGGGCGTGGATCGTCCGCCTCGACGTGGACGATCACGACACCGCGGTGGCCCAGGTGTCCCACCTGCCGCACGTGATGAGCGTGCTGACGGCGGGGCAGTTGACCGACGTCCCGGCGTCCCATCTGCGGTTGGCCGGGCCAGGGGTGCGGGACGTCACGCGGATCGCCGGGTCCGACCCCGGGTTGTGGCGGCAGATCATCACCGCGAACGCGCACGCCGTCCGGGCGGAGTTGGAGCAGGTCCGTGACCGCATGAACATGTTGCTGGAGGAGTTGGACGACCCAGACGCAGTCGAGCGCATTCTGCAGCAGGGCCGCGACGGCACGAGGGTGCTGCCGGGCAAGCACGGCATGCCGCCCACCGAATACGGGCACGTGGTGGTGGAACTCCCAGACAGTCCCGGTTCATTCGGACGGCTGTTCCGCGAGATCGACGCGCTCGGCATCAACATCGAGGATCTCGACATCGAGCACGATCCGGTGCGCAACGCCGGCTACCTGTCCGTGGCCGTGGCGGTGGGCGAGGTCGACGAACTGAGCGCGAGAATGGTCGCGTCCGGGTGGAGGCTGCGGCCACAGTGAGGAGTTCCATGACCGACAAGATCGTGATCGCCATCGACGGCCCGAGCGGCTCGGGCAAGTCGTCCACCTCGCGGGGCGTGGCCGCGCGGCTCGGGTTCGCCTATCTCGACACGGGCGCCATGTACCGGGCGGTGGCGACCGAGTTCCTGCGGCAAGAAGTCGACCAAGGCGACGCCGCCGCGATCGCGGACCTCACCCGCGCCGCCGACCTGGAGATCTCGACCGACCCCGCCGTGCAGTGGGTGCGGGTCAACGGGCATGACGTCACCAGCGAGATCCGCGAGCCGCGGGTTTCGGCTGTCGTAAGCGTGGTGGCGACGAACGCCGACTGCCGGGAGGATCTCGTCCGGCGTCAGCGCGAGATCATCGCGGCTTCCCAGCGCGGCATCGTCGCGGAGGGGCGCGACATCACGACAGTGGTCGCACCCGACGCGGCCGTCCGCATGCTGCTGGTGGCCGATCCCCAAGCGCGGGTGGCGCGCCGGGCGGCCGAACTGGACGGCCAGATCGACACCGCGCAGGTGACCGACCAGGTGATCCGGCGCGACCGCGACGACTCCAAGCTCGTCGAATTCCACAAGCCGGCACCAGGGGTGGAGTTGCTGGATTCGACGTTCATGACTCTCGACGAGGTCATCGACTACATCGTCGCCAAGGTCGATGCGGTACGGTTGGACCCTTTGTGAGTAGGGGAGAGCCATGGAGTCGCCAGGCGTGAAACCCGTCGTCGCCGTAGTCGGCCGGCCGAACGTCGGCAAGTCGCTGCTGGTCAACCGCATTCTGGGGCGGCGAGAGGCGGTCGTCCAGGACCAGCCGGGAGTCACCCGGGACAGGGTCAGCTACGACGCTGACTGGGGAGGCCGGGAATTCGTGGTCGTCGACACCGGCGGCTGGGCGCCCGACGCCGTGGGCATGGCGGCGCAGATCGCCGCCCAGGC